>RCUF01000138.1_pt1 | contig 36758 bp, 34 predicted proteins | sample 2166311 | NCBI WGS metagenome assembly RCUF01 (sample SAMN09932608, study PRJNA488358) | compost metagenome | feature: garden; material: soil; isolation source: compost soil in 4-hydroxybenzonitrile-enriched culture | place: Germany: Experimental Botanical Garden Goettingen | collected 2016-01-27
CGGAGTTCACGGCCAATGGTGGCATGATGTCTGCCAAGTTCCTTGGCAATCGCTCGGGCACTTTTCCCCTGGTGGAGGATTTCTAGCTTGCTGCGCTCGATTATGCTAAGATGTGTGTAGCTCATGGTGGATTCTCCTTGTGTGAATGTGGTGTAGGAACCTTCATTCTACACGAATCCGGCCATGGGCCCTTTGTTTATTTATTTCCAACAGGTGTCGCACTTCATATTACAATCCGTCTTATATTAAAGAACTGCATCATAAACCGTATCTTTCTTTTGTGCACGAAAAAGAAGGTTTTATTCTCAACAACTACAAAATCAGCGGATACGGTTGCTATCTGCTGGAAGGCCGGTTTCCGAGCAACGAAGCGTTGAATGAATTTCTAATTGAACTGAATGAGTATGCCAATTATAAATTGTCGATCGTGATCGATAAGACGCTATAAAAAAGAAGCTGTCGGAGAAGAACCGACAGCTTTTTGATGTGGACGCAGACGGCTGAAGTTTTTTCAATCGCCGGAATTATCTATCGAGGCCGGATACTTCAATTGATAGTCTTTACCCCAGTTTTGCAAGTCAATCAGAATCGGAATCAGACTCTCGCCGATTGCTGTAAGGCTGTATTCCACTTTCGGGGGCACTTCCGGATACACTTTTCTCGCAATCAAGTTGTCTTCTTCAAGCTCACGAAGTTGACGGGTCAAGGTGCGGTGGGTAATGCCCTGAAGAGCCTTTTGCAATTCATTAAAGCGCTTGACTTCGTTTGAAATCAAATGATACAGAATCAGAATTTTCCACTTGCCGCCGATCAGATTCACGCTGGTTTCCACCGGACATCGGCCTTCGAAAGTCTCAAGATTGCGTTCCATAGATACCTCCTTCGGTATCCTACGGGATACCGTCTATCTCAAATGTGCACACTTCTGTTACAGGCGAAGATTTGATAGAGTGATGGTATCACTGATAAGCATACGCATCAATTTCGGATTATGATCAGAGAAGGAGTGTATTGGATATGGAAAAGAACAAGGTTTATTTTGTATATGGAGCATCGTGCCGGCCGGTCAAGCGACCGATAAGCCGATCGCTTGGATCAGCTTGAATGACGCGGCGCAATATCATGTTTATGCGTTGACCCATCCGGAGCTGGCAGGGAATGTTCTGTCGGCACCGGGCGTTGAAAGCTTGACCGTAGAAGAGCTTGCGCAGACGTTCAGCAGCGTGCTCAGACGCGAAGTGGAATTCGTGTCGCTTCCGTTCGACCACTTCGAAGCTGCCATCTCGCCACTGCTCGGAGCGAAAAATGCTGCGGGACTGAAAGGTTTGTATCAATGGATTAGCGATAATACGGAAATTCTGCCGCAGTTTGCAAACGTGGAATGTCGAGATTAAAACAAATCTTACGCTGTGCACTGTCGCTGAATGTGCTCGCCGCACGCTGTGATAAAAAAGGAACCACAGAACGAAAATAGTCAGAGGTCAGGCAGTAATTGAAACCGGACTTGGGGCGTGCTCATGTCTCGGTTTTGTTTTGATCGAGGTTTAGATTCGGCAGCCTTAAACGTCTTGTTTTCACTTCTTTGATCGATAAATTCACCCCGTAGTTGCCGTATTCGAGCATTCCATCTAAGCAAGAGTTCAGTTCGTCTTGCGTCTTCACCTTGATTTTCAAATGGTAGCAGCCTTCCCCGGATATCCGGTGCGCCTCGACGATTTCATCGTGTTCGTTCATGAAGCGAATAAATGAATCGTGATTAGCCGTTTTCATATAGATGATGACGAAAGCCGTATAAGCGAAGCCCAACTTCCATTCGTCCAAAATAACGGAGTAAGATTTGATAATGCCGTGATCTTCCAGCTTTTTGATTCGATTGCCGACAGCTTGTCCCGTCATATGGATACGTTCGCCGAGATCTTTCCACTGCATCCGAGAATTTTCGGCCAATAACTGAAGAATTCGGATGTCGATATGATCCAATTGCACGAATAAACCGAACTCCTTTCGCGGCGAAACGGCTTAAGGTCAAAGCGTTTCGCCAGATTCTGTACCGCTTCGTTCATCTTATCTACAATTATAAGAGTAAACAAATTTTTGACGAGGTGAACAAGATGACGACAGGTTTAATTTTGATCGATATTCAAAACGATTATTTCCCGAACGGAAAAATGGAATTGAGTCAACCGGAGCAAGCGGCGGCCAACGCGGCCAAAGTTCTGGAATGGTTCAGAACCAACCGGAAGGATTCGATTTTCCACATTCAGCATATCGCTGCCGATCCGGCTCAAGGTTTCTTCCTGCCGGATACCGAAGGAGCCGAAATCAACGAAGCCGTCAAGCCGGTGGCCGGCGAAAATCTTACCGTCAAGCATTTCCCTAACAGCTTTCTGCAAACCGATCTGGAAAGCAAGTTGAAAGAAAAAGGGGTAACGGAACTTGTGATCGTAGGCATGATGACGCATATGTGCATCGATGCCACGGTTCGCGCGGCTTCCGATCTGGGCTATTCGACGACATTGATCGAAGACGCTTGCGCGACGAGAGAGCTGTCATATCGCAGCCGGACCGTCTCCGCGCAGCAGGTTCACGATTCGTTTATCGGCGCGCTTGAAGGCGCGTATGCCCGCGTCATTTCCACGGAAGATTTCCTCAAGTAACAAGTAGGCATCAAGAGGCGATCGGTTTCCGGCTTTCAGCCGAGACTCGGTCGCTTTTTTGACGACAACTTAAAATAACCTGTTCGAAGCTTCTGCGTCAACCGCTGCCCGTGTGTAGATGTTACGACCGAGTACCGCTGCTGCGGTAAAAATGTTTTTCGAAACGAGGAGGTTCATATGACTATAAGTTTTAAAAAAATCGATAATCAAAATACCGATGAGATAAAGAAAATTTATAAGGACTCGTTTCCTGTAGACGAAATGTTCCCGTACGATATGCTGATCGAGATAAGCAATGATAGAGACCATTTGTTTTATGCCATATACGATGACGACGCATTGATAGGAATGAATTATCTGATTCTCAGAGAAGATCTGCTTTACGTTCTGTATTTGGCAATCGGAAAAGACCATCAAAGCAAGGGTTACGGAAAAATAGTTATCAACGAGATCATAAAAAGATATCCTCAGAAACGAATTTTCCTTAATATCGAAGAGGTTGATCCAAAATATGCCAACTACAGTCAACGAGTCAAACGGAAAGCTTTTTATCAATCTTTAGGTTTTGTCTCTCAGAAATATTTGTATATAAGCGGTAAAGGCGTATCTCTTGAAACGATGACAATCAACGGTTCGGTTTCTTACGAAGAAGTGAATAAACTGTTCGATTATTTTAAAACACTGGACTAGTGTAAGAAACATTGAACTTTTTTTGCGCAGCAGGCAGCGTACGATGCACAGCCGAACCGGATGGGCTAACGCTTTCAGCAGCTCCGCGGGTTCGTTGAAATGTTTTAGATCTCCGCGATCAAAATCGGGAAGTGTCAAATATATCACCTTTATATCATTAAATTTGAATATTAAGGTACTGGGAGCATATTGTCAATTTTTTTGTTTCGGATCGTATAAATTTCGATTTCCTCGTTTGAAACATTCGGATATAATACAACTCAATTCAATCCAATGACGAAGGAGATCGCATAATGTACGACTATCTGATCGTGGGGGCCGGGCTGTTCGGCGCCGTATTTGCTCATGAAGCCGGGCTGCGAGGAAAGAAGTGCCTGGTTATCGATAAAAGGAATCATGTCGGAGGCAATATTCGTACGGAAGAAATCGAGGGGATACAGGTTCATAAGTACGGAGCCCACATATTCCATACTAACAACGGTAAAATTTGGGATTATGTTAATCGTTTTGCCGAATTTCATCGTTACACTAATTCTCCGTTAGCCAATTATAAAGGCGAAATTTATAATTTGCCGTTCAACATGAATACATTCCACAAATTGTGGGGAGTCACTCGTCCTGAAGAGGCCAAGCTTAAAATCGAGGAGCAAAAAAATGCGGCGGGAATCGAACATCCGTCAAATTTGGAAGAGCAGGCGATTTCGCTAGTGGGAACCGATATTTATTCGAAGTTAATCAAAGGCTATACCGAAAAGCAGTGGGGGCGTTCCGCGCGGGAATTGCCTGCTTTTATCATCAAACGGATACCGGTTCGTTTTACGTACGATAACAATTATTTCAACGATCGCTACCAAGGCATCCCGATCGGCGGGTACAATGGGATTGCCGAAAAACTGCTTGAAAACTCGGAAGTTCGACTCAATGTCGACTTTTTCGAAGACCGTGAAGCATGGAGCCGCTTGGCGCGTAAAGTCGTTTTTACTGGAATGATCGACCAGTATTACGATTACGCGCATGGAGTTCTCGAATACCGCAGCTTGTCATTCAAAACGAAGCTGCTGGAATATACGGATAATTTCCAAGGAAATGCAGTAGTCAACTATACCGATAGCGAGACGCCTTATACACGAATCATCGAGCACAAGCATTTCGAATTCGGCAAGCAAAGCAAAACGGTCATTACCGAAGAATATCCGTTGGAATGGAATAAAGAGCTCGAACCTTATTATCCGATCAATGACGATAGAAATAACGGCAGATACAGAAAGTACAAAGAAATGGCCGACGGGGAGAAGAACGTGATTTTTGGAGGCAGGCTGGCTTCGTATAAATATTTCGATATGCATCAGGTCATCGGAGAAGCGCTTAAAGCGGCCGACAACGAGTTCGGGGGCAAGTAAACCCAAGCAAAGCCTGGAACGAGGTGAGAAATGATGATCAATATTGCGGTGGTGGAAGACGAAGCAGCTTACCGGGAACAACTGAAACAATATCTGCAAAGGTTCGGACAGGAGAAAAACGAGAAGATCGAAATCGATGCTTACAGCGATGGAGATCAATTCGTTGAAGCTTACAAAGCGCAGTACGATATCATTCTGATGGACGTGCAGATGCCACTTTTGAACGGAATGTCGGCAGCGCAAGAGATCCGGAAAACCGACTCTCAAGTCGTCATTATTTTTATTACAAATTCGTCGCAGTACGCGATCAAAGGTTATGCGGTAGACGCACTCGATTACGTATTGAAGCCGATTTCGTATTTTCAGTTCGCGGAACGGTTGAATAGGGCGATCGGTCGAATGAGAAACCGGATGGATCATTATATAACTGTCAAGACCAAAGATGGATTCAAACGTTTCAAAGTATCCGATATTTATTACGTGGAAAGTCAGGGTCACCAGCTTGTTTTCCATATGGAGAACGAGCAGATGACGACCACGGGGACGATGAAAATATTGGAAGAACAGCTGGTTTCTTTTCATTTTTTTCGGGGAAACAAAGGCTTTTTGATCAACCTTCAGCATGTAGAGGGAATGGACGAGAATTGCGCAATCGTAAAAGGCGATAAACTTCCCATCAGCAGACTCAAACGTAAGTCTTTTATGGAGTCGCTGACGGATTACTGGGGAGAAATGATTAAATGAGCGAAGTTCTTCCTGATATTCCTCGTATTTACACCGCGTTGTCGGAATGGTTGGCCTGTCTCGTTTATATCTCGTTATTGAAAAAAAGACCACCCGGTTGGAAGTTGTTTATGTTTTCCGCATCGTTTTTGGTCGTTCAGTCGCTTTTCTTCGTATTGACGCGAGATCTTCCGATCGCCTTTTGGATTCCGGTAATGATTGCGGCCGTCGGCATAATGTTCGGATTCATTTTGACAAGCTGCAGCATTAAAATACTTGATGGATTTTATTTCAGCGTGCGTGCCTTCGTGGCAGCCGAATTTGTCGCTTCGCTGGAATGGCAGGTACACTTCTTTTTATTCGGGCAGCGAGAAGAGCGTCATTTTCCGGAGCTGCTGCTTCTTGTGGGAATATACGGGAGCTTGTTCGCGTTGATCTGGCTTTTGGAAAAACGGCATGTTCCCGCAGGTTTCGGCTTGAATATCCAACAGCGCGAGTTATGGCCGATGGTATTGATCGGAGCCGCCGTTTTCGCTATGAGCAATCTGAGCTTTGTAACGTCCCGCACTCCGTTTAGCGGCGTATACGCGCAGGATATTTTGAATATCCGCACGCTAGTCGATCTGGGTGGTTTCTCGATTCTATACGCCTATCATATTCAAATGAGTCAATTGCGGATCAGTCGAGAGCTAGCGGCGATGCAAAATATTTTGCATAACCAGTTCCAGCAATATCAGCACTCCAAAGAAACGATCGAGCTGATCAACTATAAATACCATGATTTGAAAAATCAGATTACGGCACTCCAAGCAGAAACAGATACGAATAGAAAAAATGCCTATTTGATGGAGATGAAAAATGAGATCAAAGCTTATGAAGCCCAGAATAAAACCGGAAATCCCGTATTGGATATCGTACTGACGAGCAAAAGCTTACAATGCCTGAAAAAAGGAATTACCCTCAACAGTATCGTGGACGGCACGCTACTGGGCGGAATGGAGCTGATCGATATCTGTACCATTTTCGGAAATGCGCTGGATAACGCGATCGAATACGAAGAACAGATCGAAGACGGGGAAAAAAGACTGATCCATGTGTCCGCTTTCGCTCAAAAAAGCTTTCTAATGATCCGGTTCGAAAATTATCATGAAGGGGACCTTGAATTGTCAGAAGGCCTCCCCATAACGACCAAAAAAGATAAGAATCATCATGGTTATGGTCTTAAAAGCATCCGGTATACTGCTCAAAAATACGGCGGTGCCGTCCAAGTGTCGCAAAAAGAAAACTGGTTCGAGCTGAATATTTTGATTCCTTTATCGGAATTGGAGCGGAAATCCTGACAAACGGCGACTTAATGAAAAAGTTCGGTTATTGTGCATTGCGCAATAACCGAACTTTTTTAACGTGTGTAATCGCATACACATTTTGTGCGAAAAATCGTACCGTTCATGCAGAAGTCGTTTGAAAAAAAAAATTCGTGTTACGATTTTATTACTTCGATCGAGGTAACGAAATTCCGAAGCTCGTTTGAAGAAGTCTGTCGGACTTTACAAAATGAAAGCCTTATCAAAAATAAAAAGTCCGAAAGCAACGCAATAGAACAACGTAAAAGGGGAAGATGGCATGATACAAACAGAGATCGAAGACATTCTGGGAGTTCTTCGGTTATGCGCTCCGTATCTGATTGCATTGGGCATTGCTTTGCTCATCGGAATCGTTGTACTGATCGCCTGCCGCAAACTGCCGAAATCCAAAAAGTTCCTAATTCGCGGAAACACGGTTTTAGCCATGATTTTGGCAACCGTCATTGTGGCTAACCTGATCAGTTTTGGACCGATGTCCACCATCATCAGTCTTTCTACCGGAAGCGGAACGATTAGCGACAAGACGATCGCCGAAGCCACTTCGCTGGCCGAGGAAGTCGCAGGGGAAGGCATGGTACTGCTTGAGAACAATGACAATCTGCTGCCGTTAACGGATACGACCAGGCTGAACCTGTTCGGTTGGGCATCGTCGAATCCGGTGTACGGAGGGGCAGGGTCGGGCGGCATCAACGATCTGTATCCGATCGTCAGTCTGCAGGACGGATTGAAAGATGCTGGGTTCGAGATCAATCAAGGACTGGTCGATTTCTACGGAAGTTATACGGCCGAGCGGCCGGAAATGTCCATCCAAAAACAGAGTTGGACTCTCCCTGAACCGCCTGCAAGCACTTATCCCGCAGAGTTGATCGAACAAGCCAAAAGCTTTTCCGACGTAGCCGTGATCGTTCTTTCGCGGATGGCCGGAGAAGGGCACAGCGATATGCCGACGGATGTCAGCAAGGTCGCTTTCGACAACAACTCTTCCGAATACAACGATTTCTCCGAAGGCGAACACTACTTGGAATTGTCGCAAACGGAAAAGGACATGATCGATTTGGTAACGTCGAATTTCGACCAGGTCGTCCTCGTCTATAACGGCGCGAATCCGTTCGAACTCGGATTTGTGAACGACTATGATCAAATCAAGTCGGTGCTGTGGGCACCGGGTCCCGGCAATGCAGGTTTCGACGCGCTGGGCGATATCGTGCGCGGCACGATCAACCCTTCCGGAAGAACGCCGGATACGTTCGTATATGACATGACGGCTTCGCCGTGGTGGGAGAACGGCTTCAAGCGGCCGTATGCGAATCTGGCAAGTCTAGCCGTCGAAGGCATGAATAACGGTAAACCGGAGATGTTTGCGCCTTCTTTCATCAACTACGCGGAAGGGATTTACGTAGGCTACAAATACTACGAGACCGCTGCCAAAGAAGGCGCGATCGATTATGATCAGACGGTTCAGTATCCGTTCGGACATGGATTGAGTTATACGACCTTTAAGCAGGAAATGGGCGGCATTTCCGAAACGGAAGGCGCGCTGAGCTTCGAAGTGACGGTCACGAATACAGGCTCGACAGCCGGTAAAGACGTGGTTGAAGTGTATTACGAGCCGCCTTACACGAATAGAGGCATCGAGAAGTCTTCTGCCAATCTGGTGACTTTCCAGAAGACGGGCCTGCTTGAACCGGGCCAGTCCGAAACGGTGGAAATTTCCTTCAATGCCGAAGATATGGCTTCCTATGACGCCAAGCAAGCCAAGGCTTATGTGCTGGAGCAAGGCGATTATATCGTCTCCGTCAACAGCAGCTCGCACGTGAAGCTGGACGAGCGCGTATATTCGGTCGATTCCACCATCCTCTATAACGGCGAAAAGGGTCGTGCCAGCGATGTGGCTGCCGCGACCAACCGACTTGACGAATCGACGGGAGCATTCGAGTCTCTGTCCCGCGCCGACGGCTTCGCGAATTATGTGGCCGCGACGGCCACGCCGACGACGACCAATCTGGCCGAACCGTTCGCGTCCGAATATCATTTGAACAGCAACTACGATTATCGGGCTTACTTGAACGATCAGGACAAGATGCCGGTAATGGGTGCCAAAAACGGAATGAAGCTGGCCGAACTTCGCGGAGCGAATTACGACGATCCGCGCTGGGATAAGTTGCTGGATCAGATGTCCGTCGAAGAAATGATGCATCTGACCTCGCTGGCCGGCTATCAGACCGCTCCGGTCGAATCGGTCGACAAAGCGGGTACGGTGGACGCCGACGGACCGGCTGCCATCAACAACAGCTTCACTAAGAGCGGCTCGATCGGATTCCCGGTCGCGGTGCTGATCGCTTCTACCTGGAGCCAGGATATTGCGATGCGTTACGGCGAAATGATGGGCAAAATGGCCCGCGAGATGAACGTGGCAGGCTGGTACGCGCCGGGCATTAACATTCACCGGATCACGATCGGCGGGCGGAACTACGAATATTATTCCGAAGACGGCCTGCTGTCCGGCAAGATTGCGGCCAATACCGTAGCGGGCGCCAAAAAACACGGCGTGTACTCGTATATCAAGCACTTCGCGCTGTACGATTCCAATGGCAAGATGGTCAACATCTGGGCGGACGAACAAACCGTGCGCGAAATTTATTTGAAACCGTTCGAAATCTCCGTCAAGGAAGGCAAAGCTGATGCAGTGATGGTCGGGTGGAACTTCCTCGGCCATAAATGGGTAGGCGAGAACAGCAACCTGAACAACGGCATCTTGCGGGACGAATGGGGCTTCCGAGGTTTCGCGCTGACGGACTTCTTCCGAAACAACGGACACGGCTTCATGAATGCGGACATGGCATTCTCGGGCGGCGTGGACGCCATGCTGTCGACGTACGAAGGCGGACCGAACAATGTCAAAGATCCGTCCGCGCCGACGACCGTGAAGGCGATGCGTCAGGCCTCCAAAAATATCATGTATACGGTCGTCAACAGCTGGGTCTATGAAGACGGCGATGCCGAAGTCGACCGGCTTCCTTGGCAAAAAGTGGCGGTAGGCCTTAACATTGCGGCTGCCGTCCTCCTGCTGGGCGCATCCCTGTTGATCTTCCGTAAATACCGAAAGATGAACTCATAAACCTAAAAAGAAAAAGTTTTGGCGGCGCCTTGTTTGAGGCGCCGCCGAATTTACAGGAAGAGGAGTGGCGATGAAACATACTGAGCTGATACAAAAAATGACGTTGGAAGAAAAGGCTTCACTGATGTCCGGTAAAGACTTCTGGCAGACCGAAAACATCGATCGTCTCGGCATTCCCAATATTTTTCTGGCCGACGGTCCTCATGGTATCCGCAAACAGGCGTCGGCGTCGGATCATCTCGGCCTCAATCCGAGTATTCCGGCAACCTGCTTTCCGACGGCCGCGACCGTAGCAAATAGCTGGAACGCTTCGCTGGCGGAAGAGATGGGCGAATATTTGGGCAGAGAGGCCGTCGCGCAGAAAGTCAACGTCCTTTTGGGGCCCGGCGTCAATATGAAAAGAAATCCGCTGGCCGGAAGAAACTTCGAATATTTCAGCGAAGATCCTTATTTGGCGGGTAAGATGGCTGCCGGGATGATTCGTGGCATCCAGTCGCAGGGCATTTCCGCATGCGTTAAGCATTTTGCCGTCAACAATCAGGAAGAGCGTCGAATGGCGATCGATACGATCGTCGACGAACGCACGTTGCGCGAAATCTATCTGACCGCATTCGAAATCGCTGTAAAAGAAGGCGGTAGCCAAACCGTCATGTCGGCTTATAATAGGCTGAATGGCACGTATACGAACGAAAATATCCATTTGATGCAAGAAATTCTTCGCGACGAATGGGGCTTCGAAGGCGTGGTCGTAACCGACTGGGGAGGAAGCAACGATCGGGTTGCCGGCTTGCTCGCGGGTAACGAACTCGAGATGCCGACGACGGCGGGCGAGACCGATCGGGAAATCGTTCAAGCCGTTCGGGAAGGGCGGCTGCCGGAAGCGGTGCTGGACGAAAATGTGGACCGACTGCTCGAATTGATCTTCAAGACGGAAAAAACGTTCGCGCGCCGAATCGAAGAGATCGATCAGGATCGTCATCATGAGATGGCCGCGACCGTTGCGGAAGAATCGATCGTGCTGCTGAAAAACGAGGACAACGTGCTGCCGCTCCGCAAAGGACAAAAAGTGGCCGTTATCGGCGACTTTGCCAGAGAACCCCGTTATCAGGGGGCGGGCTCGTCGATCGTCAATCCGACCCGCCTGGAATCGACGCTGGACAACCTGGGCGAGTACGGCTTCGAAAGCGTCGGCTTCGAGCCCGGCTTTGATCGCTACGGCAAAAAAAACGCGAAAAAAATCGGTGATGCCTGCAAATTGGCTGCCAAAGCGGATGTCGTTCTGCTCTATATCGGACTCGACGAAGTGACCGAAGCTGAAGGATTGGATCGGGAGAACCTGACGCTTCCGGAGAATCAGATCGTGCTGCTGAACGCTTTGAACGAAGTGAATCCTCATATCGTCGCGGTTCTTTCGGCGGGAGCCGTCGTGGAGATGCCGTGGATCGACCGGGTCAAAGCGTTGGTACACGGTTATCTGAGCGGACAGGCGGGAGCGCGGGCCATGCTGCGCGTTCTGTCGGGCGAAGTCAATCCGTCCGGCAAGCTTGCCGAGTCTTATCCGATCCTCTACGGAGATACGCCTTCGGCACACCACTTTCCCGGCAAAGAAGTCAGCGTCGAATATCGCGAAGGTCCGTATATCGGTTATCGGTATTATGACACGGCGGGAATCGAGGTCCGTTTCCCGTTCGGCTTCGGCCTAAGTTATACCACCTTCGAATACTGTAATCTTCAGATCGCCGAGACGGGAGTCAGCTTCGATCTGACCAATACCGGCGCAACGGCCGGAAGCGAAGCGGTCCAACTGTACGTGGGGTGTCCGTCTTCGCAAATTTTCAGACCGGTGAAAGAATTGAAAGGGTTTTCCAAAGTCTTCCTGGAGCCGGGAGAGACCCGTTCAGTTTCGATTCCGTTCGACGATAAGACTTTCCGTTATTTCAACGTGGTCACGAACCGCTGGGAGATCGAAGAATCGGATTACGAGATTTTCGTAGGGGCTTCGAGCCTGGACATTCGTTTGAAAAGCGTATGGCATGCGGTAGGCACGCGCGCTCCTCTTCCCTACAAACGGGACGAGCTTCAGGCTTATTACTCGGGGAACGTGAAAAACGTGGATCGGGAGCAGTTCGAACGGCTGCTGGGCTTCAAAGCTCCGGCTGCCGCCTGGGACCGGACCAAGCCGCTCGGGTATAACGACACGATCGCCCAATGCCAGTATGCGAAAGGCGCGTTTGCCCGCTTCGCGTTCCGGGCAATCCGCTTCTCTCACGGATTCCTGCGCAAGATCGGAAAAAGAAGCACGGCGAATCTGATCATGATGTCCGTGTACCATATGCCGTTCCGGGGGATCGCGCGATTGACCGGCGGCGGAATCAATATGCCGATGCTGGACGGCATTCTCATGATCGCGAACGGACACTTTTTCAAAGGGCTTCGGCACTGCCTGAAAGAACGGAACAAAATGCTGAAGGCGGCCAAAGAGCAGCCCTTCCAAACAGTGTCTGCCGCTTCGGCTAAGGAGGTGTAAGCAGGATGAGCAATCCAGGATTGAACGAAACCAAAAGAAGCAGCGGCTTGATCGGCTGGTGGCAAAGTTACAAAGAAAAACATCCACATATCGCGCAGTTTCTTGTATTCTTTATACTGAGCAACGGCATTACCGTGCTTCAGCTTGTGCTCATGCCAGTGTTTAAAGCGATTTTTGCCAATACTTCGTTGGTCGATATTGATTTTCGGGCCATGCAGATCGGCAGCAACTTTGACGGAAGTCCCTATTACATTTTTGACTATTCGGCAGGTCCGCTTTCTTCCGGCGGCGGAGGAGGACTCGGTTATTTCCTGGCCGTGCAAATTACGATTGCCATCGCACAATTAATCAACTTTTTCGCGCAGCGAAGCGTGACATTCAAGTCGAACAGCAATATCTGGAAGGCGGCATTCTGGTATGCGGTGGCGTATGTGCTGATCACAATTGGCGCGGCTGCGGCGCAGGGCTTCTACAAAACGCCGATTTACGATTTGCTGATTAACGGCTGGGGATTGGGTTCGACCGGCGAGACGCTGGCGGACGTGGTAACCATGATCATCAACAGCGCCATATCGTTCTGGATTTTCTTCCCGATCTTCAAGCTGATTTTCAAGCAGGAGAAAACGGAAGTTTCGAAATAAGCAGGGGGAGCTGAACATGAAGTTATTATCCATAGTTATTCCTTGCTATAATTCGCAGGAATACATGAAGTATTGCATCGAATCGTTGTTGGCGGGCGGGGAGGACGTCGAGCTGCTGCTGATCAACGACGGTTCCGTCGACGAAACGGCGGTTATAGCCGATCGATACGCCGCGGCGCATCCGTCGATCGTCAAAGTTTGCCACCAAGCGAACGGAGGGCACGGCGAAGCGGTCAATGCAGGAATTCGCGTTGCGACCGGCATGTTTCTCAAGGTCGTGGACAGCGACGATTGGGTCGATACGCGCGCTTATCTTAAAATTTTGCAAAAGATCCGGGAGTTTGCGGCGTCTGGCGAAACGATCGATTTGATCATTAGCAACTTCGTTTACGAAAAAGAAGGCGCCAATTATAAAAAGGTCATGAAATACCAAAACGTGCTTCCGGAAGGCCAAGTTTTTACGTGGAACGAAGTCGGCCGTTTCCGCAAAGGCCAATATTTGATGATGCACTCCCTCATTTACAGAACGCAGCTGTTAAGGGATTGCGCTTTGGAACTGCCGAAGCATACTTTTTACGTCGATAATCTTTTCGTCTACCAACCGCTTAAACATGTGAAAAAGCTGTACTATATCAACGTCGAGTTTTATCGGTATCTGATCGGCAGGGAAGACCAGTCGATCAACGAGAAGGTCATGATCCGAAGAGTCGATCAGCAGATCAGGGTCAATAAACGAATGATCGAACAAGTGGATCTCGACAGCGTCGGACAGCCGAATTTGCGCCGGTATCTGCTGCATCATCTGGAGATCGTAACGGTCGTTTCTGCGATTCTGCTGATCCGTTCCGGCAGGGCAGAAGACTTCCGCAAGAAAAAAGAGTTATGGAGATACATCCAGACGAACAGTCCGGATCTGTATTATCGCCTCAAGTTTGGATTCCTGGGCGGGTTAATCAGCCTGCCCGGGAAATGGGGGCGGAGGATTTCTTTGTCGGCTTATAAAATTTCGCAAAAACTGGTCGGATTTAATTAGGTCCTGTACGCAAACCTATTTAATCCAGTTCCGTATCAAAATCAAAGCTAAAAAGCTTTAAACATGCTCGCTTTCTTTTCATAACGAGTTGCTATTTACATTTCTTGAAATCAGGATCTTTTGTTTGTTCCTTAGAGTATGTGAATACCGAAAAAATTGTAGCCACTCTTTTAATGACCAACTGGAAAGAGTAGATGCAGTTCGGCATGCTGTCCAAAAAAAATAATCTGCGGCTGTCGATGCTTTAAAAGTTTGTGAAAATAAAGAAAATTCCGCCTGCTTAAACGGCAATTCAGAATAGTCTATTTTGAGCCATTTGACTAAGTTCAAAAGGACTCGCGTTACCGGCTCTAAGTCGGAGAAAATCACCTTCTAAGAGCCGCTGCGCGCTGTCAATTGACTTTTACTACTGCTTAGCTTTATCACTACATTGCTCCTTCTTATCTAGTACATTTGTAGCCGGTTCAAGCTCTAAAAATGACTCGAACTTATCCGCAGTTGATTGATCCGCAGCTCGTAGAACGTGACCATACACGTTCATAGTAGTTCCTATATTACCGTGTCCCAGTCTTTCAGAGATGACCTTGGCATGTATGCCCTGATTGATCAAAAACGTAGCTGAAGTATGCCGAAGATCGTGAAACCGAATATAACGAAGTCCTTTCTTCTTTAAGAACTCACGAAACCATAGATAAGGTCTTTTTTGATGAAAAGCTCTGCCATCCGGATGACTGAAAACAAAGTAGCGCCCATTGCCTTGCCAGCGATCTCCGATCTTTTCAAACTCGTCCATCTTATACGAACGGTACTCCTGAAGTTCCCTAAGCATAGCAAGAGGTATTGCAACCTTACGCCTTGAGCCTTTGGTTTTGGGTTCTTTTACATGCGCTTCGCCGTCAGGGGAGAGAGTTACGCTCTGTTCTACCGAAATGACACGCGTTTCCCAGTCGATATGATGCCACTCTAAGCCCAATAATTCGCCACTACGTAACCCGGAAATTCCCAAGCGTATGATACCTTGATGCAAATGGGTAGATGGTTTGGATACCGCGAAGATTATGAAGATTAGCCGATCCAATCAAGACAACAAGGAATACAGAGAAAAAGTAGACTGACTGGGCATATTGCATAGTTTAAAGCATTGTAAATGAATTAATTCAATAATCAGACCTTCATCATTCAAGGATACAACAATAGAGTGGGAACATATTCCTAAATATAGTATTATTGGACTAAAGGGGCTGATTAAATGAGATCAATTGGGATTAGAGTATCTCCATCTGAAGTTAATTATTGTGTTGTTGAAAAAAATGGTCATGATTTAAGTATAGTTGGCTACGATAAAGTCATTGTACCTAGAGCATTAGATATACCAAGCCAATTAGCATATGTTAGGACAAATATTAATTCAATTATAGTTGAATATCATATTGTTAAAGCTGGAATACGAGTTCACGAAGGAAGTACTCAGAACCTTAGCATTGAACGAATCTATTTAGAGGGCGTAATTCAGGAGCTGCTTGCCGACTGCAGTGTACATAGATATTTCCTTGGAAGGTTATCTTCAATCGCAAAATTAATAGATGAACCTGTTTCAGAAATAAAAAAATATATTGATGGTGAAGATAATTTACTTTCAGTAGAGGGTGTTACAAAGTCGGCAAAAGGAGTTCGTGAATGTATTATAACGGCAATAGCGACGAGTGAATTAGAAGCTGAGGTGAGTTCCTAATGTATCCAGTAAAAACTCAATTGACCTTTAACTTCATTAAGGAAATTGGTGGCGAGGGTGAAAACTCAAAAACCCATCTTGCTCATGATCCTCAGCTAGATGCTCAAATTGTAGTGAAAGCTATTACAAAACTATCATTCAATTCGCATGTTGAATATTTTGAAGAGTCAAAGATGCTTTATAGCAGTAGACACCCTAATATTATGGTTATCAATTATGCTTGTGAGGACGATGACCATGTATATTTGTCGATGCCTTATTGCCCTAAAGGGTCTTTAAATTCCATTATTAACAAGAAATTTTTGACTGTTAGAGAGATCATTAAATATTCGCTTGATTTTCTGAGTGGGCTACATTACATTCATACCAAGTCGCTAATTCACTTCGATGTAAAACCAACGAATATTATCATCGATAACTCCAATCGTGCAATCTTAACTGATTTTGGGTTGTCAAAATATTCTGATATTGAAGGTTTTGCGACTCCAGACAAGATTTACAAAAAACATTATGTGCCTGAAGTATTTATTTCTAAAGACTTAACCAATCAGTTTGATGTGTATCAGGCAGGGTTAACTCTCTATAGAATGTGCAATGGAAATGAGGATTTTAAGTCACAGACTGTAGGGCTGACAAAAGAAAAGATTCAATCTGGAGTTTTTCCAGATCGTAGTAGGTTTCTTCCACACATTCCGAACTCATTAAGCAAATGTATAAAAAAAGCACTCGAGGTAAACCCAGACAAGCGTTATGGAACGGTATTGGACTTAATGAATGCTATAAGTGCAGTAACAGAAAATCTTGATTGGAGATACACAAAAGACGAAGATAAGGAACAATGGGAGCTTGATTCAGAAAAAACAATCAAGTATCTGACTCTCAAGGTTATCAAGGGTAAGTGGGCAATACGAGGACAGACTTACACTAAAAAGAACAATAAAACATCAAATATCACGAAATATACATCAGAACATAAAAATAAAGAGGATGCTTACAAGCAGCTGGTAAAGAACTTTAAAGAAATATAGGATCGCACGTTCGCTTCATATGTGATATATTATAAAGAAGGAGGGTTTTTATGAAAAGTGTCATTAAACAACCGAATGGTTCTTTGACAAGAGGCAAACTTGCCAATCCCTTCTCTAATATTCCAATGTCCGAACGACTTAGAGCGAGAAAATCGACTGATCTTCGTAACAATATTGTTGTTATTGATGAAGGTAATGGTTTTGTGAGAGTAAAACCAATTGATGAATCTAAAACCTTTTAAGCTCTTTAGGCTACCTTTTTCGAGGTAGCTTTTTTATATTGTTTTTAAACGTAAGAATGAAGCAACTTAAATTAAATTACTTAAATGTTTCATTAATATGGAGAAATCTGTATCGTCGTGCGCTCTCATGTGAGCTAGGTTTGATTCAGTTGAAAATTTTACGAACGAGCTGTTCCAGTTCCCTACAATGGGTGTGCCCGCAAACGGGAGACTCACGAGCCGCTTTAGTAATCGTGGCCTTTGTAGAAAGCTAGAAGAAGTGTTTGAAGATAGGAGGATTGCAGATGTTAGGACTATGCTGTGCATCCCAACAGTAGAGCATAGTAAAGCATTACCTAAGGTGCTCAAAACCCCACACTATAAGCCTTTATTTAACGATGCTAGGTATTTAATGTCGGATGTCGCACTAGCTACCTCAGCAGCTCCAACGTACTTTCCAGCAATACAGATTGAGGATAATGATTGCAAAATTGATGGAGGACTATGGGCGAATAATCCAGCTTTAGTCGGCATAGCTGAGGGATTTGTTCTGGGGTATGATGTGAATACGACTCGGATGCTTCCCTTGGAACTGGTTCTCATATCTATAGCGTTGAGAATAAAGTGGCAAAAAGGAGTTCACTTATAGCGTATGGAAGCAAAAGTGTTGACCTTGCTATGCAATTACAGACAACCAGTGCAGTGTATACAGCTGGACATCTATTAAAAGATAATATTCATCGTGTTGACTTTCAGCTAAAAAACCGATGGATTTAGCTGAGACTAGAGCAGAGAGACTTAATGAAATACTGCATGAAGCGAATATAAAGTTCACAAGCAGTTTTATCGAAGTACAAGCTTTGTTCTCGGAACATGTTAAAATTGTGGGGTAGTAAATGTATGTAGAATCATGTTGTGCATATACAAAGTTCCCGAGAGAAGATATTAACCAAGTGGCCAGCTGGGCGCAACTAGCACATTAAAGAAATAAATGAAAGTTGTTATTGATGACAGGAGTCCGCATGTAGCGGGCTTCTTTTTTTCTATTAAGCAAATCCTCAGTTAAGGCATGGGGAGCTGTTTATGCATTTCCAATGAAAACCGTAAGCTGCTCCTTCCGCTCCGTCGTGAGTGTTGATTGGACTTGGGGTCCTTTTCATCAATATATCTATGGATTTGACAGGCTTTTTGTTTGGGTCATAGAAAAAAGCTATATCTGGGTATAGTTTTTTTGTGTTTCCCGATAGCAGCTTCCGCGCTCTATACTAAAGCCAACATTCACGCAAGGAGCTGTTACAATTGAAAACATCCATTATCGGTTATCCACGAGTCGGCGCGCTCAGAGAGCTTAAATTCGCATCCGAAAAATATTTTAAAGGCGTACTTCCCGTTGAAGAGCTGCAACAAACGGCGGCTCAGCTTAGATACGCAAACTGGAAGCTTCAACAGGAGAACGGCGTCGATTTCATTGCGTCCAACGATTTTTCCTTCTACGATGGACTGCTCGACACGGCTTGCTTGCTTGGGATCGTTCCGCAACGATACCAAGCACTCGAACTAAGCCCGCTGGAGACGTATTTCGCAATGGCGAGAGGCTATCAAGGCGACAAGGGCGACGTTAAAGCGCTGGCGATGAAAAAATGGTTCAACACGAACTATCACTATATGGTGCCCGAAATCGACGATACGACAAGTATCCATTTGGCCGGCTCGAAGCTGTTCGACGAATTTACGGAAGCCAAACAGCTTGGCATCGCAACCAAGCCCGTGTTGATCGGAGCATTCACTCTGCTCAAGCTTGCAAGATTCACAGGCTCGAAGCAAGTGAAGGAGTTCGTGCCTGCGGTTGTCGAAGCTTATACGGCTGTCCTGAACCACTTGAACACTCTTGGCGCAGCATGGCTTCAACTGGATGAGCCCGCATTAGTAACGGATTTGACTGCGGAGGATATCGCGCTGTTCACGGAGCTTTATAAGGGTATCCTGTCCGCCAAAGGCAGCGTAAAAGTTGTCGCACAAACGTATTTTGGAGACGTTCGCGACTGCTATCAGGTGCTTCAAGGGCTGCCGTTCGACGGGATTGGCATCGACTTCGTCGAGGGCAAGCAGTCTTTGAACCTCGTGCGCAAGCATGGCTTCACAAGCGACAAGGTGCTATTTGCCGGCGTAATCAATGGTAAGAACATCTGGAAAAACCAATATAAGCAGACAATTGCCCTCGTTCAAGAGATCAGCAAGCATGCAAGCGAAGTCGTGCTCGGCACGTCCTGCTCGCTGCTTCATGTCCCATACACGATTAAGCACGAAACGAAGCTGACGGCCGTGAATAAGCAATACTTCGCGTTCGCGGAAGAAAAGCTGCGCGAGCTTGCAGAACTCAAGTCGATCATGGAGCAAGCGAGCCCTGAAGCTTCCAATTGTTATACGGAGAATGAGAAGCTGTTCAGTGCATCGCGCCTCACGAATGACAATTCGGTACAGAAGAGAGTGGCGGAGTTGACGGACGCCGACTTCACGAGACTTCCTGCCTTCGCCAAGCGGGAAACGCTCCAGAAAGCGAAATTCGATCTACCGCTGTTACCTACGACGACGATTGGTTCGTTCCCCCAGACGGCTGACGTCCGCGCGAACCGCGCAGCCTTCAAGAAAGGCAACATCAGCGAGCAACAGTATAAGCAATTTAACTTTGACCGAATCGCGGAGTGCATTGCGCAACAGGAGGAAATTGGAATCGATGTCATTGTTCATGGCGAATACGAGCGCAACGACATGGTCGAATACTTTGGGGAATGCTTGGATGGCTTTATCTTCACTGAGAACGCTTGGGTGCAGTCTTACGGAACACGCTGCGTAAAGCCGCCGGTTGTATGGGGCGACATTAGCCGCAGCAAGCCGATTACTGTAGAATACTCGACGTTCGCGAAGAGCCGTACCAACAAGCCGGTTAAAGGCATGCTGACGGGTCCGGTAACGATCCTGAACTGGTCGTTCCCTCGCGAAGATATCAGCCTGAAAGAAAGCGCCCTTCAGATCGGTCTTGCGATTCGTGACGAAGTACTCGATCTCGAAGCCAATGGCATCGAGATTATCCAGATCGACGAAGCCGCATTAAGAGAGAAGCTTCCGTTGCGATATTCCGATTGGCAAAGCGAGTATTTGAGCTGGGCGATTCCTGCCTTTAGACTCGTGCATAGCGGCGTCAAAGCCGAAACGCAAATTCATACCCATATGTGCTACAGCCAGTTCAACGATATCATTCGTGATATTGATGCGATGGACGCTGACGTTATTACATTCGAAGCGTCGCGCTCAGACTTGGCAATCATCGACGCAATTAACGAGTGCGGCTTCCGTACTGAAGTCGGTCCAGGAGTATACGACATCCATTCGCCTCGGATTCCAAGCGTCGAAGAGCTAAAACAAGGGCTCGATCACATGCTGGACAAGATCGAGGTCTCCAAGCTATGGGTTAACCCAGACTGTGGACTTAAAACTCGCGGTGTCACTGAAACGTGGGCCAGCTTGAGGAACCTTGTCCAAGCAGCCAAAGAAGTAAGAGCAACATTGTAATAACATATAAGAGGATGAGCTCAAGCGAGCTCATCCTTTTGGTTTATGATCGGGAAGCCGAAAGGGCTGGAGTAACAGTTTGAAATGCATGGCTGCGAGGCCGCTACACCAAAGGATATCTTCATGGACAAGGTTGTAAGGTGATTACTACCGTATCGACTTCCTAATGGGTGGAAACGAACCCCTTCTGAGAGGGCTCTACTTACAACAAACTTGCCGCGTGTCTCTGCAGGCCTCTTTGACAGCAAAGCCAAGAATATGACAAAAGCAGACTTTGCGTAGTTGAGTTATAATGTTTTATTTATTTGGATATCACTTGAGAATGAGTGTTGTTATTCTAAATCAAGATCAAAGGTAGCGCTAAGAATCATTGTTTGGCTCCTTCTCAGAAATTGGAAAAAAATTAGCCATTCAACTTTCTTAGGTTTGATACTAATGAATCTCAGTACGACAAAAATCAAATGGAGGGAACTATGGAGGAATTAATCAAAGAAGTAGAAAATGCGATTTATGTTCAAGATCTAAACATCCAGCGGCAGAAAAAGTATTACAACTATCCACTTACAAATAGTCCTGATCACTATTATAGATTGATGATGTTGCAAAAGAATATGGATACTTGGCAACGTTGTTTGGAATTAATTAAGCAGTATAAAAAGGAACGTTGGGGTCCTTTGGAACCAAGAAGAAGTAAAGAGTTCGAGGCTAAAGCTAAAGTTGAGAGCAATGGAGTTCCTGGTTTTGTAACTAAAAGTACTCTAAATGCTATGCTCATGTATATGAAGAGGCTTGAATGCAGAATTGAGGAATTGGAAGTGAATTTAATAAACAATGAATTTAATGCTAATTAAAGACTGGTTTATAGACGTACATATTTGTGAGCGGACTTAGGAAATAAAGATTTTGGTAGATACAAGAGGTAGTTTTGCCTAGATGTATTGCAACGTAGGAGAGATAACATCGATTGTTTTCGATCACAATTTAGACACAGACTTAGAGTTGAATAGCCACATCGGGCTATATGGGGACACTTCATTTTTATGTAGACTGTACCTGCATCCTTGATTAAGTTGTGCTAGTTCACTAATGGAATGGAGGAAAGCGATTGCACATGCTCACATGGCAACGACTTCATAGGAGGAAGTTGCTCGAATCATGCCTTCTCCTGCAGTCTCTAAGAAAAGACCCATTACTGACTTCTGGTGTGGGGCCACGTAAGTGGGAGTTAGAGTAATGCCTACCCTTATACATCAGGGAATGGTACGAATATTACTGTTGTTCATCTGCGTAGGAGGAGCAATAGGGATTGCTCCCATGGAAGTGATCGCCTCGGAGAAGACGACAGCAATTCCGTTGCAGCCCATTATTGACCGTGCAGCATCAGGTGAGGTCATCCGACTGGATGCGGGTGAGTATTCCGGACCAGTCCAGATTAATAAGCCTCTATCCATAATCGGCAACGATGAAGTTACCTTGGTTAATCGTACTGAAGCGTCAGCTATCGTTATTCTTGCAGACGGGGTTAGTATTAGTGGCCTGGACATTGCCCACTATGGCAAGGGAGATACAGCCTCTGTGTATATTAGCGGCGATCAAGCAACTGTACGTGATGTGGTAACGAAGACGCAAGGGTTCGGAATCATGCTGCGTAATGCTAATCATGTGCAGATTCAGAATTGCACCATGATCTGGGGTGGTGAGCAAAACACATCAAGCGCCCGCAAAGGAAATGGTATTGATCTGTATAACTCTCAGAATGTTCGGATTGAGGATAATGAGATTCAACGCATGCGAGATGCCATCTATATGGAGAATAGCCGAAATGCTACGGTCAAAAACAACAAGATGATCCTGACCAGGTACGGTATCCACTGTATGTACATAGACGGCTCTGTGATTGAAGGCAACGAGGGAATGTACAATATTACAGGTGCGATGGTAATGGGCGTTAAGAATGTACAAGTCCGAGACAATTCATTTCGTATGCAGAGTGGGAATGTGAACGCTCAAGGGATTTTGCTATACGATGTGCAAAACTCAACAGTTGAGCGTAATGCGCTGGAAGGCAATCGTGTAGGCATCTATATGGAAGGGTCGAGCAACAATCAGATTCAAGAAAATGATTTGCGTCGAAATTTTGTTGGCATTCAAATGCTTCGAGCAGAAGGAAATATGGTAACCAATAATACTTTTATCTCCAACGTCATTGAAGCAGAGGCACTTAAGAGCCAACATAATACAGTGAATCAAAACTACTGGGATTCCTTCCAGGGTCTTGATTTAGAACAGGATGGGTACAGTAATATGAGCTACGCTATCAATCCTTTCTATCAGTCTTTAGTAAATCGAAATGAAGCTTATCAGCTGTTTTTTCAATCGCCAGGACTGGGTTTTCTAAGCAGCCTGTTCACAGATGGTCAAGAGACGTGGGCCAAGGATGCTTCGCCACGGATGTCTCCCTTGCTGCAAGAGAACGTGGCCGAGGATGAATCAGATGAAAGCGGAAATGTGATGTGGATTGGTGTTTTTCTACTGGAAGCTGCATTGATTGTCATTCTATATTGGAGGTTTTTTAAAACATGAGATATTGGAAACTGTTGTTCATTGTTGTACTTGGTGTGTTGTTGCTGTCTGCTTGTGGACGAAAGTATGTGGCTGCAGAAATTCATGAGGATGTAGACATTTGTGAGATATGCAACATGCAGGTGAAGGATGATGCTTATGCGGCTCAACTCACAACCAAAGAGGGGAAAACCTATAAATTCGATGATATTGGCTGCCTGAATCAGTGGAAAGTGGAGAACGGTGCTGAACAAATTGGGATGGCATTTGTACGAGATTTCAATGATATGACTTGGCTAGAATATGATCAGGCCACCTATGTCTATGATGAGTCTATACGTACCCCCATGGCCTATGGCATTGTGAATTTCAAAGATAAAGAGTCTGCGGATGCATTCGTGAAAGATCACGGAGTCGGACAAGTCTTAACGGCAGCTGATCTATCTTCCCATGACTGGAAGCAAAATACGGAAATGATGGATATGCATATGGAAGGCGACAGCATGGAACACATGGGAGACAAGTCCAAAACACAAATGAACCACGAGAACATGACAGAGCAATCCGGACATAACTAATCTCGAGATGAAGCTGGTGATGAATCTGTAATGGATGACATGTGGCAAATTGCACATCGTGAAATCAAAACGGGTTTTCGAAACCCGTGGTCTTATTCCTTCTTAGCTCTTTTTTGCGTATTCAGTCTGGCTCTGCTTATGATTCATGCCCAGAATTTCGTCCAGGGCTATACAGGCACCACAGGTTCAATGCTGAACCTGATTCTGTACCTACTGCCGCTGATGACACTGTTTCTAGGTTCATTTTCCCTGACTTCTGAAAAAGAGGAGGGGAGCTGGCAGTTACTGTCCACCTATCCCCTCAGCACGCTTTCTTTTATTGTCGGGAAATATGTGGGACTAGGCGTAGTGCTGCTTACGATTATTGCCTTTGGTTATGGTCTGATGGGCGTGATGAGTGGAGTCATCGGCAGTCGTCTGGACGTTACCACGTATATGCTATTCCTTGTGTTTTCCAGCGGACTCGTGCTGCTGTATTTATCCATCGCTCTTTTGATCGGAACCCTGTCGAAAAATCGCTGGCAGGCATTGACGATTTCAGTATCCGTCTGGTTCTTCACAGTGATCGGCTGGCCCACATTGTTGATTGCGATGCTGGGAACACTACCCTATCTGTGGATTAAGCCGATGTTGGTGGTTCTGACCTTTCTGAACCCTGCCGAATTGGTTCGATTGTTTGTTGTCGTCAAGCTTGGTGGTGGCTCCATTCTGGGTCCGGAATATTATCAATGGGTGGAGTGGATACAGCGTCCGAGTGGTAGTTGGTTATTTATCCTCGTTTGTAGTGTGTGGATTGCTGGCTCTATTTCATTAGTGTATTGGCGTTGGGAAAGGGGGCGAACTCGTGGCTAAGGGTGAAGCCCATATAACCGATCTGAGCAAGACTATTAAGCAACAGCGCATTGTAGACCAAATCTCCTTCAGCGTCACGGCAGGCAATATTCTAGCACTCTGTGGCGGGAATGGAGCTGGTAAGAGTACTGTACTTCGTATGATTGTGGGAATATTGCGTCCCACTTCCGGAGATATCGTAGTCAATGGTTTACGCTTAGCAACTGCACGCAAGTCATTTTCTGAACAAATCGGCTATATGCCTGATGATTATCAGTTCCAACAGGGGCTAACCGCCGCAGAGACACTACAGTTCTGGGCTTCACTACGGAAGGTACCGGCAGAAAGAGTGGAAGAGGTACTAGTCATGGTCGGGCTAGAGGAACAACGGAACAAGCGGGTGAACACATTCTCGAAGGGGATGCGACAGCGGATTCTGTTTGCTCAGGCCCTGCTGGCCAATCCTCCCTTGCTTGTTATGGATGAGCCCACAAACGGACTTGATCCGTTTTGGATGCAGGAGCTCATACGATTACTTAAGGGCTTGAAGAAAGAAGGCCATATGGTCATCTTCTCCACGCATCAGTTGGATATTGCTGAGCAAATTGCCGAACAGGTTGTGTTTATGAATGCTGGGCGAAACGTGGGTTCGGGAGCAACAGAGCACATTTGTCGACAGTACGGATCGCTACACGCAGCGTTCCATCAAAGCCTGGGTCTAAACCTTTAATAAGAAACGACTCAAATAGGAGGACATCCGATGAAAAAATGGGGCATAGCTCTGCTTGCTTTGACTGCAATCTGCTTGCTCTGGGGCTGCGGCTCCACGGGAGGAGATTCAGAGCAACAACAGCAAAATCAAAGTGGTCACGAAGGACATAATCATTAATTAGATAGGGGTAACATCTCGATAATCCGCGTCTTATAGACGCGGATTTGTCACATTTATAACCATAGTATAGCTCGCAAGAGCTATTAAGATTGCAAGCCGATTGCATTACCATGATAGAGATCACAGTTGAAGACGAGTCTCAGCAATTTAGGAAACACTTGGAGGGATTTAAGCTTGAGAAAGTCACATTATTGGAAATGGATTCTAATCACCTGTCTGGCTGTGCTACTTACAGCCTGTACAAACACAGGTACTTCGGGGACGAACGGTTCTTCAGAGAATACTGCCACAACATCCCCTGTTACGAAAAAGGAACTAACTTTTTTATTCAACTTCTCCAGTCAGACGATAGATCCTCATCTGGATTACACGCCATTGCGTGCGGGTGTGGTGGAGACATTAGTCAAGCTTGGTGAAGATCTGAGCATTCAGCCTTGGCTGGCAGATCGTTGGGAGAGCAAGGATGGGCAGAACTGGACGTTCCACATTCGTGAAGGTGTCACGTTTCAGAATGGTAGCACGCTGAATGCCGAGGCGGTACAAAAATCTTTGGAGCGTGCGATAGAGATCAATCCAGGCATGCAGCAGGTACTGAAAATTAAACAGATGCAAGCTAGCGGTCAGGAGTTGTCCATTACGACGGAGCAACCTTTTCCACAGTTTCCATCTGAGCTGGTACACCCTAATACCGCTGTAGTTGACGTAACAGCAGCAAATCCTGACAAAACGCCGGTAGGCACGGGCCCTTTTCGTGTGGCTTCCTTCGTATCTGGAAGCTCGCTGCAGGTCGAGCGCTATGATGGGTATTGGGATGGGATAGCCAAGCTTGATCGTGCAGCATTTAATTTCAATGAAGACGGTAATGCACGGCTATCTGCCTTAATGGCTGGAGATGCTGACGTAGTCTACAGACCACCCGTGGAGAGCATCAGTTCCATTGAATCAGATCAACAGTATCACCTGGAGTCTGTCGTCAGCTTGCGCACACATGAGCTGATCTTCAATACAAAGAAGGGCGAGCTTCAAAATGTAAATGTACGTAAGGCATTTGATGCGCTGGTCAATCGTGATGAGTTGAAGGATGAGATTATGGGTGGACAGGCGACGCTCGCCCAAGGTCCTTTTTTGCCTGAGTTTCCTTTCGTGCCCAATTATGAAGCGAAGACAACCGGAGCAACTGCTGCATTAGAATGGTTTGCCAAAGCAGGATATGACGTCAAGGATGGCAAGGTGACTCATAACGGAGAGCCGTTAAGCTTTAGATTGGTAACCTACAGCTCTCGCGCAGAGTTCCCGCTTTTCGCGCAGGTGTTGCAGGCACAAGCCAGAGAACTGGGCATTACGATTACCATAGACCAACTGGATAATTATGAGGATTATTTGCTGCAACAGGATGACTGGGATCTAGGTACCTATAGCCCGCTGATTGCCCCACGTGGGGATGCGAGCTATTTCCTGAATGTAGCCTTTAAGCCGGATGGATCACTGAACTTTGGGAAAATAAACGATCCAGAACTGACTGGACAGATCGACAAGTTGGATCAGACCGTAGATACACAGCAGCGAAACGAACTGATTCGTCAGGCTTTGGAGCGTATTGATGAGCAGATGTACTATTCATATCTAGTACACCCGAATACACTTGTTGCTTATCGTGATCGTGTGAAGAATTGGGTGACCAGTAAGAGCGAGTATTATATGCTGACGAATCAACTGGATGTACAGGATTAGAGCGATGAAGAGAGTGGTACGACGGCTGCTTGAGCTATTGTTGTTCATTCTGATTCTCTCTTTCATTAGTTTTGTTGTCATGAAGCTGGCTCCTGGTGATGCAGTCCGCGAAATTCTGCGCTCTGATGATGTTGCACTGGATGAAGGAGCTATCCAGCGTCAGCGCGAGGCCATGGGTCTGAATGATCCGCTTGCGGTCCAATACGGAGAATGGCTGGCCCGCCTGGTTCAGCTTGATCTTGGCCAATCGTACATGACTCATAGACCTGTGACGGAGGAGCTCTTCAGTCGACTGCCTGCTACGCTTATGCTTACGCTTTCGTCTCTAGTGGTCATGGTGGGGATCGCACTACCGTTTGGAATGGCAGCAGCAGTGCGACCTGATCGCCTGATGGATCGCTTGAGCCGTATCGTAGCTATTCTGGGCACATCGATCCCTAGCTTTTGGCTAGGGCTTCTTCTTATTGAAGGCCTAGCTGTCCGGGCTGGTTGGCTGCCGTCTATGGGCACAGGTACACCGCGCCACCTGGTACTACCTGCTTTAACACTGGGTCTAACGATGGCTGCCGTGTACATGCGTTTGATTCGCTCAAGTATGCATGACAGTCTTGAACAGGAATTTGTGCTCGGAGCTAAGGCAAGAGGACTGCGTTCAGCCAATATTCTCTTTCGTTACGCACTGCGTCATGCGCTATCCCCGGTGCTAGCTATGCTGGGAGTTAGTATGGGCAGCCTGCTGGGAGGGACGGTCGTGGTGGAAGTGTTATTTGCCTATCCAGGCATGGGTAAGCTCGTGATTGATGCGATTCAAAGCCGGGATTATCCCATTATTCAGGGTTACATGGTACTGACAGCCCTTATGATTACACTCTGCAATATGGCAACTGACGGTATACAGCTACGGCTAAATCCGGAATTGCGTCTGAAGGAGGCAAGCCGTGAGAAGAATTCCTAATGGCATACTTCATCTTCACAGATGGATCGGCCCTTTCGGATGGGGATTGCTAGGACTGATTATGATCATGGCTTTGTCCCCCTGGCTTGTCCCCTATGATCCTTATGATATTCATATGGGACTACGACTTCAGCCGTCATCATTAGATTATTGGCTTGGCACTGACGGGCTCGGGAGGGATCTACTGTCCCGACTACTGATTGGAGGTCGGAACACGCTCGGAACGAGTCTGGCAGTCTTGACGATCTCCCTACTCGTGGGAATTCCAATCGGTCTAATCGCCGGTTATGCAGGGGGATGGATTGACCGGATCTTCATGCGCACAGCAGATGCATTCATGGCCTTTCCCGATTTTCTAGTCGCCTTGGTGCTTAGTGGGCTACTTGGGCCACACATCATCAATCTCATGTTGGCGATTGCTGCCGTGAAATGGATTGCTTATGCCCGCATTGTGCGCAACATCGTGAGGGATGAGAAGGAAAAGGAGTACATTGCCGTAGCTCATCTCAACGGACTATGTCCGTTGCAGCTTCTTGCCAAACATCTATTGCCTCATGCTCTTCGTCATGTCATTGTGCTTGCCTCACTTGATATCGGGAAGATTACACTATTAATTGCTTCATTGTCCTATATTGGTCTAGGAATGCAACCCCCTGCGCCGGAATGGGGAGCCATGCTGAATGAGGGTAGAGTCTACTTTCACCAATCCCCTTATCTGATGATCTGGCCAGGACTTGCCATCATGATATCTGTAGCGTTGGCCAGTCTAACCGGAGATCGTATTCGGGCGAAGCTGGGCATACAAGCGGAGGGGGGAGCCCGGGGATGAAACCTTCATGGTTGATGCAGTTGAGAGCAGGAAAGAAGCAGCCTACGTTTGACAAGCACACGTTACAGCAAGTGCCAGGGCGAGAGGCGGCTGAAGTGCTGACGATGCAGGATGTTTGCATTGCAGCAGGGAAGACCACTCTAGTACGGAATTTGAATATATCGCTGAAGCGTGGAAGCTGTCTGACCCTTATTGGGGAGAGCGGCAGCGGGAAAAGTCTCACAGGCCTCTCTATCGCGGGTCTCTTGCCCCGAGGAGTCCAGCTACAGCAAGGCAGAATCTTGCTGGAAGAGACAGAAATACACGAATGCTCAGATCAAATGCTGCGGCACCTGCGCGGCAGAAGAGTAGCGTATGTTTTTCAAAATTATGCGGGTATGTTCAGTCCTTTATTGCCGATTGGCAAGCAACTGGATGAAACTCTAAAGGCTCATCTGGATTGTAGTCATCAGGAACGACAGCGCACCATTCATCTACTGTTAGAGCAACTGGGGCTACCCGCTGAGCGGGTGCAAAGCAGTTATACCTTCCAACTTAGTGGTGGTCAGCTACAACGAGTAGCTATTGCTGCAGCATTCATGTTGAAGCCACAACTTATCATTGCTGACGAACCCACTACGGCACTGGACCCAGCGACTGGCATCAGTATTTTGGAGCTGTTACTGACATTAAAGCAGCAAACAGGATGCTCCATATTGCTCATCACCCACGATCTACGAATCGCCAGAGCCTATGCAGACCACGTCGCGGTCATGCGCCATGGGCAGATTGTAGAGAGTGGTTCTACGATGGATATCCTTGATCATCCTGTTCACGAATATACACGTAGACTTATTGAAGCTGAGAGAGTGCTGCACTCTCAAGTTGTTCCTACACTACACATAAAAGCAGACACCTCGCTGCTAGCAGATCCGTGTGATGAGGAGGGTGTTCCTCTTCTGTCCATCGAAAAGTTGACCAAATCTTACTCCTCGGGGGACTGCGTTCTGCGTGATATAACACTGAACATCCAGGAAGGAGAATGTGTAGGCCTGATCGGAGAAAGCGGAAGCGGTAAGAGTACGCTGGCTCGCTGTATGCTTCTATTGGAACAAGCCGATGAAGGGACTGTGAAGTTCCGAAATCAGCCTATACAGAAACTCAGCCTAACCGGACGCAAACAATTACATGGGCAAATACAAGCCGTATTTCAAAATCCCACCTCTAGCCTGAATCCCAGACTTCGTATTCTAGATTCTGTCATGGAGCCGCTTAACGCTTTGCCAAGAAGTCATGAGGAGCGTGCAAATTACAGAATGAATAAGAGGCATATTGCTGAACGGTTGCTGCAGAAGGTAGGCTTGCCAGCAGATTTACTGGATCGTTTTCCAGAGCAGCTTAGCGGAGGACAAAAGCAGCGGATATCCATTGCCCGTGCAATTAGTGTTGAGCCCGCCTTTATTGTTTTTGATGAGCCGACTGCGAGTCTCGATATGGTTGTCCAGGCACAAATCCTATTACTTCTGAAGGGACTACAGCAGCAGCTTGGCTTTGGAATTCTATTCATCTCTCATGACCTGAGAGCGGTGCAGTATATGTCTGATCGCATCCTAACACTAAAGGGTGGACAGCTTTATAAGGCTTCTGTTTCTGAGATAGAGAAAGAGTAAGTATTGGGAGCGCATTATTTGGCACCTGTTCATAAAATGTTTGAAATCGTTGGGATGTTGCTCACTTGGATAGCTCAATGGAGTCATGCCTCTGGATTGGAGCCTGAAGTATGATAGGTTCAGATTCAACTAGGAACGGAGGTAGGTTATGCAAGCGAGCTCACCCAAGAGAATTTTAATAATAGATGAAGATGAACGTACTCGCCTGCTACTGAAGCGATATTTGGAAAAGGAAGGCTATATCGTGAATGAAGCGACTCACGGATTGCAGGCGATCCAGCAATTTTATAGTCACTCCTTTTCCATAATTGTGATGGAATGGGCACTACCTGATGTAAGCGGAAGTGAAGTCTGCAGGCATGTGAAGCATAATAGCTCGGTTCCGATCCTTGTCCTGACTGGAAAAACGGATGTAAATGATCGGATACAGGGATTTGAAGCTGGGGCAGATGACTATGTGCTGAAGCCCTTTAGCGCCAGAGAGGTCATTTTGCGTATCCGGAGTATACTTGATCGTTTTGAAGGTAACTGTTCCTTCAAATTAAACACTCTATCAGCGAGTGAAATCTTGATATCTGGTATTGTGATTCAGCCTGCGGCACGCAGAGTGTTGGTAGACGAGCAAGAGGTTCATTTGACACCTAAGGAATATGATTTGCTATATTTACTGGCTGCTCATCCTGGAAAGGTGTTCTCCAGAGAAGAATTACTGCAGCAGGTCTGGAAGGCATCACATGCGAGTTTTGATCATCGGACCGTCGATACTCATATCAAGCGGCTACGTCATAAGCTGTCCGCAAAACTGGCCGGAGGAGAAGAACTGATCCAGACCTTGTGGGGCATTGGATATGTGCTGCGGGTAGCAGAATAGAAGGAGTATCCATCCGATCAACAAAAGTCATGGAGGTGTGTAGCATGTCTTATAAATCAATTAAATGGATGATCTTGTTGATTCCAACGTTAACAGTTGCGGTGTGGGAGTATGTCAGACATGAATTTTTACTCCCCTATATATCAATGACGCTTGGAAATTGGCTAACCCCTGTCCTAGTATATCTGGTCAGTATTACACTTTTGACGAAGTTGTTCAGCATGCTGGAACGGATTCAAAAAGAACTGGAGCAGGAACGTGCAGCCAAAGCTGCACTTGAAGCGCGTGAGAGGCTAGCCCGTGAACTACATGACGGCATTGCCCAGTCCCTGTTTCTGCTGTCAGTCAAGGCAGAGCGTCTAGAGCATTCTGCTGATCCTGAGCAACTGAAGGGGAGCATTCATGCCATTCGTAAAACGATTCATGAAGTCAACCGCTATGTTAGGCAAGCGATCGCAAACTTACGACTTGATGTGACGGGGGAGGTAGCAAATGAGGGTTCAGCCCAGTTGACCCCATCATCTTCACTACTACAACAGATTCATGCCATGGTGGATATTCCGTTAGACATAGAGGTCAACTGGCGACTTGCGGATGATCAATTCAGTGCTAAGGAGAAAGTCGAACTGCTTGCCTGTATTCGGGAAGCGGTAGTGAATATGAATAAGCATGCTTCCGCAAGTAAGGGATGGATTCAGGGGAGTGGCGATGAAGAGCGTTGGACAGTAAGAATTGAGGATAATGGTAAAGGACTAGAGGGTTCTCCTTTTTCGGGTGAAGGGAAATACGGGTTAGGGATTATGCGGGACCGTTGTGATGAGATGAATTGGACTATGGCGTTATATCGCGACCAGCAACACACCATAGTTGAGATTCAAAAAGGGGTGACAGCGTAATGCCTATTTCGCGGACGCGCGTCCTTATCGTGGATGACCATGCTCATGCGAGAGAAGCGATTGGTGAGATTTTATCACTGGATGCTGCCTTTGAGGTCATCGGTGTTGTTACAAATGGACAGGAAGCTGTGGAGTTCATGGAGAAGTGGCTACCGGATCTGATTTTGATGGATATCCAAATGCCTGTTATGGATGGATTGGAAGCTACACGTAGAATCAAACTGAGATTTCCTTATGTCAAAATCGTGATGATTACCGTCTCGGATGATATGGTACATCTACTAGAAGCGCTTAAACGGGGAGCCCAAGGGTATCTCATGAAGAATTTGGACCCTTCAACTTGGCTTGAATACTTGCATTCCATTATTCATGAAGAGTCTCCGTTAAGTCGAGAAGTGGCTTATCAGATCCTAAAGGAAGTACATGTCACCGACCAAAAAGAGCCTGATATTCCTCTTACGGTTCGTGAGCAGGACATACTAAACGGGGTAGCTACAGGCTGGACAAATAAGGAGATTGCTGTTAGATATGGGATTTCAGAATACACGGTAAAGAATCATTTGAAAAATATACTGCAGAAACTACAGGTACAGAACCGAGTGCAGCTTACCAGATATGCATTGGAACAGGGCCTAGTTCAGGACGTCAATAGGCGACCTAACTAGGTTTTTCTTGTCCTGCGCGAATCCTCAAGCTTGGATATGACCATGATGGGCAAACCCCATCTCTGCATGTTATGGCCGTATATTTTGATCGGAACGGCACTTGCACTCCTCGGTAGTCGCCAAATCCTTGGGTGCGAGTCGAAACGGTAAGGCTTTTGTTAATTGCTGCGGCTTCATTGTCAACCCGAGCTTGCGGGCATTGTCTGAATCAACTCTACCAGCGTTTGCTGTTCCGTTTCGAGTGGAATATCGTCACATGTTTTTTTGAAATTGAGACAATCATAATTTGCTGATAGGAATAGTAAAACCATATAAAATAGGTATTTTTCTGATGAATGTTCATATATTAGCTATATTTTGACTACCGTATTATAAAAGCATAGCCCTTATGAGCCATCAAAGTATGTAGAAGAATAGCTTATGATCACTATAAGTAGTTGAAGCTTAAATAAGGAGAATGCAAAGTCTATGAACAACATTTCTAACAAAAACCCGTCATTGCAATCTACAAATGCAAGCGGAAGCAAGCACTTGAAAACAACGCTACAGATCACAGGAATGACCTGTGCCGCATGCTCCAACCGAATCGAAAAAGGGCTATCGCGCTTGAATGGTGTGCAGCAAGCGAATGTAAATCTTGCCACAGAAGAAGCAACGGTAATGTACGATGCAGCCACCATAGATATTCAGGCTCTTCGAGATAAAATAGAGACCTTGGGTTTTGGAACTGCTACGACGGCCGTTGATTTAAATATTACAGGTATGACATGCGCAGCATGTTCAGCTCGCATTGAAAAAGGCCTCATTCGAGTGCCTGGTGTAACGCATGCAAATGTAAATCTGGCCTTGGAATTAGGTCATGTTGAGTTCGTATCAGGTACATTGAAGGGTTCTGATCTCATCTTCATCATTAAGCAACTAGGATTTGGGGCACATATTAGAGCTACAGAAGAAGAATCCCTGTCCATGAGGGAACAGGAGCTTCAAAGAAAAAAGTGGAAGTGGATTTTGTCAGCAGTGCTTTCTTTCCCCTTATTATGGAGCATGGTTTCGCACTTCTCATTCACGTCATGGATTTGGGTACCAGACCTGTTCATGAATCCGTTGTTCCAATGGCTGCTGGCCACGCCGATACAAATATATTTGGGGGCCCAGTTCTATGAAGGTGCGTATAAAGCTTTGAAAAACAGAAGTGCGAATATGGATGTGCTTGTCGCGCTTGGGACAAGCACGGCTTATTTGTATAGTTTATATTTAACATCTCTCACCAGCACTGGCGGCATGTCCGGTCATAACCATGGTGGAAGTACACAAATAGTGGACGTTGTTAATACGACTGCTCAAGGACCTGTCCATTTGTACTTCGAAACTAGTGCAGTATTGATTACGTTAATATTGTTCGGTAAGTGGTTGGAGGCTCTGGCTAAGGGAAGATCTACGCAATCCATTAAAAGTCTAATGCAAATGGTTCCACGAAGTGCCCGGGTCGTTCGAAACGACAAGGAGATCGAGCTTCTTCCTGAATATGTGCTCGTCAATGATTTGGTCATTGTGAAGCCCGGTGAGAAGATTCCGGTGGATGGAATCGTGGAGGAGGGAGGCTCCTCTGTAGATGAATCCATGTTAACTGGAGAAAGTCTGCCGGTGGACAAGAAGGTTGGCGATCGTGTTACTGGTGCGACCCTGAACAAAAATGGTCGTCTGCTTATACGTGCGACTCAAGTAGGTGCGGACAGTGCGTTGTCTCGGATCATCCGCATCGTAGAACAGGCACAGGGATCGAAAGCACCAATCCAGCGTGTTGCTGATTCCATATCAGGGGTTTTCGTGCCTGTAGTTATTAGCCTTGCTGCTATTACTTTTATATTTTCATTGCTCTTCGGCACGGGCGGCTTAAGTGAAGCCTTAGAGAAAGCGATCGCAGTTCTGGTTATTGCCTGTCCATGCGCGCTTGGCTTAGCAACACCTACTTCCATCATGGCGGGTTCGGGGCGTGCCGCCGAATATGGCATCCTGTTCAAAGGTGGGGAGCACCTGGAGACTACGCGGCACATCCAGACGGTTATTTTAGATAAAACGGGCACAATCACCAATGGAAAACCAGTTATGACTGATGTTAAGACGGCTTCGGGTTGGTCAACAAGCGAATTGTTGAAACGAGTTGGAATTGCTGAATCGAACTCCGAGCATCCACTTGCCCAAGCCATTATGGAGGGGATCAAAGAAAGAGGTATTAAAATCATGCTCAATCCGGAACAGTTCGAGAATATTCCGGGATATGGTGTACGAGCACGTGGTTACAGCCAAGACATTCTCGTTGGAACACGCCGTCTGCTTGCTGATGCTAAGGTACAGGTTCCTGAAGAAGCATTGGCTCAAATGTCTGAGCTCGAGAGCCAAGGTAAAACAGTGATGCTTGTGGCAGTGGATTATAGATGGGCTGGAATGGTCGCTGTAGCGGATACCGTGCGGGGCACATCTGCCCAAGCGGTTAGCCGGCTTCAAGCGATGGGAATCGATGTGGTATTAATGACTGGTGACAACGAGCGCACTGCTCGTGCTGTAGCTAGTCAGGTGGGGATCTCCAAAGTCATTGCTGGCATTCTCCCAGAGGAGAAAGCGGCGAAGGTGAAGAGACTACAGCAGTTGGGTCTTAAGGTAGCTATGGTAGGGGATGGAATCAATGATGCACCAGCTTTGGCTGTGTCTAATATTGGCATGGCCATTGGAACAGGTACCGATGTTGCCCTGGAGGCAGCAGACGTTGCACTTATGCGAGGAGACCTGAACAGTGTTGCCGACGCCATTGCGTTAAGCAAGCGAACGATGACGAATATCAAGCAAAATCTTTTTTGGGCACTCGCGTATAATGTAGTGGGTATTCCGATTGCTGCTATTGGCCTTTTGGCTCCTTGGCTGGCCGGTGCAGCAATGGCGTTCAGTTCCGTTTCTGTTGTACTTAATTCCTTGCGTCTTCAAAAAATGAAGCTTTAACTGAGGTATGGTTAAGTAGATAAGAAGAAATTCCAGATATATTCCTAAGAGAGTTGTCAGTTATAGCATAATTTCGGACAAATTATAACGAAAATCTGGATTGGAGAAACCCTTGCGCAGCAGGGGGTTCTTTGTTTTTTGTACAAGTGAGTCATAATGAAATAATTCATAAAGGTTCTTTTTTAATATCTCAATTTTTATAGCATCAGTACTTTGTTTGCAACAAATTATCCAGTTTGGGGTGAGGTAAATGTTGAGTCCAATCCCGAAGATTAGTAATAGCCAAGCGACTTTAGTTGTTTTAAATTGTATGTTTAATGCAGGCATATTGATACTTCCTCGTACCATGGGCACCGTTGCAGGAACACCAAATCTGTGGATTTCCATGCTTCTTTCGGGGCTAGTTGTAGTTGGAATGGGCTGCATAATAGTTGCTTTGTGCATGAGGTTCCCTGGTAAAACTTTCTTTGAGTTTACCCACGAGATTACAGGTAGATGGATTTCGAATATTTTGGGAATGGCTATGATTATTTATTTTCTTATTCTTAGGGCGTGTATGCAAACCTAAGCGAGCCACACCATAATGGCTGCCAACGCCAAA
>RCUF01000139.1_pt1 | contig 36736 bp, 37 predicted proteins | sample 2166311 | NCBI WGS metagenome assembly RCUF01 (sample SAMN09932608, study PRJNA488358) | compost metagenome | feature: garden; material: soil; isolation source: compost soil in 4-hydroxybenzonitrile-enriched culture | place: Germany: Experimental Botanical Garden Goettingen | collected 2016-01-27
TTCATGGTAGATTCCTTTCATAAACAGTTCAATCAAAAGAGTTATATCACAATAATTGTGATATATCAATGTTCCGGCAGCCTCCAAAATAGTGTTCTTAAAATGTCTTATTTTCTCTTGACATCGAATACCTTTAAAAGTACGATAAAAGCGTTCTTAAAAAGTCTTAAAATATAAAGGGGGGGATGTTTACTCTGTTCTTACGTTCATTCAATATGTGTTTTGGGAGATGTTCATTGAGATTGAAGAAGCTGGAGACTTTTTGGGTATGGCCCATCAGCTGCAGGAAAAATTGGTCATGTACAGGCATCATCTTCATGCGGTTCTGGAACTTGATTTAAGTTTGCCCAGGACAACGGCCTACGTAAAAGAGGTGTTAGAGTCGATGGGGCTTAAGCCCACTCCCGTAGGAGAGTCAGGTCTAACGGTTACGATCGGCGGACAACATACCGGGAAGGTGATTCTTATCCGGGCGGATATGGATGGGCTGCCCATTCAAGAGGAAACGGATCTTTCTTTTGCGTCGTTGAACGGAAACATGCATGCATGCGGCCACGACTTGCATACTTCCATGCTCTTGGGAGCTGCGGAGATCCTGAAGGCTAACGAAGATCAGCTTCACGGGACGGTTAAGCTTATGTTTCAGCCGGGTGAAGAGACTCTGCACGGGGCAAAGATGATGCTTGAGAATGGGATTCTCGAAAATCCTAAAGTGGATGCAGCCATGATGCTACACGTGTTGACTGGAATGCCAATTCCTATCGGGCAATTTGTAGTGCCTGAGGCCGGTGGAGCTATCTCAGCTTCCTCTGATTGGTTCGAAATCATCATCCGCGGAAGGGGTGCACATGGAGCAATGCCGAGTGCCGCGGTCGATCCGTTAAATGTGGCTGCTCATCTTCATCTGGCGCTGCAGGGTATTCTCAGCCGTGAAATTCCGCCAGTTGAGAGTGCCGTCCTTACCATTGGCGTGATGGAAGGCGGAAGTACAAACAACGTGATTCCCGATACGGCCAGAATGAAAGGAAGCGTACGCACATTTAACGCCGCATTGCGGGACAAAATGGAAACCCGTATCCACGACATTTCTGCAGGTATCGGAGAAACTTTTCAGGCAAAGGTGGATGTGATCTATACCAGGGGATGTCCTGAGGTGAAAACGGACAGCGGGCTTAACCGTCAAATGAGAACTACGATTGCAAACACTTTTGGCGCCAGTTCCTTAATCGGTATAACCCAATTGATACCCGGCGGGAAATTAATGGGATCGGAAGACTTCGCATTTGTCTCACAAGCGGTGCCAAGTACCTCAGTATTTCTTAACGCAGGCAATACCGAGGAAGGCTATGGTTACCCTGTACACCATCCAAAGACGATGTTCTCGGATGAGGTGCTTTATAAAGGGGCTGCGGCTTACGCTGCTTTCGCCAGAGATTGGCTTGAAAGTAATAGATAATATCTAAACAAAACTAGGAGGAATTGAAATGACAGAGAGACGTATGATTGGACCAACAAAATTTGATGAGTATTCGGTGAAGTACAAAGACTTTCTTTTAATGACACGTCGTGACGGAATCATCGAAGTACGGCTGCATACCGACGGAGGACCGTACAAGCATTCTTGGGAAGCCCATACGGCATGGTCCCATGCATGGTCAGATATTGGCCGCGACCCTGAGAACGAAGTAATGATTATTTCTGGAACAGGGGATAAATGGGTTATAGGGGACCCTGATGTCTGGAATACAAAATTTATGGACTGGCCGAAGCAAAAGAAGCTCGAACAGTATCATGAATCGCTGAGACTGCTTGAGAACTTGATATTCTGCATTGACATCCCGACAATCGGAGCGATCAATGGACCGGGAACGCACTGTGAACTTGCAACTCTCTGTGATATTACCATTTGTACAGAAGACGCGGACTTTTTTGATCCGCATTATCTGGGAGGCACACCTCCCGGAGATGGAATGTTACTCACGCTGCAGAACATGATCGGTTTCAAGAAAGCAGCATACTACGCATACACCGGCAAGAATATCAATGGTCAAACCGCATTGGACCTGGGCATCGTTAGTGAAGTCCTGCCCCGCGAAAAGCTTCTTCCCCGCGCATGGGAGCTTGCGGAGATGATTATGCAGGCACCGCGTTCAACGAGACATCTGTCCCATTCCATTATATCCCGTCCATGGAAACAAGCCCTGGTCAGTGATCAAGGGTTCCAGCTTGCCCACCAAATGTATGACATGGCCATTGATGAAGAAGGAGCTCTGGAGCGGCTGAAAAAAATGCAAGGACGTCTAATGGGCAAAGATGTTCAATAGAGATATGGCGGGACCTACACGATTCGAAGAATACTCGGAGAAGTACAAGGACTTGTTCTTCATGACCCGCCGTGACGGCATACTCGAAGTACGTATGCACACTCACGGGGGACCGCTTCAATTTGACTGGATGGCTCAAACTGCATATGGCAATGTATGGTCAGATGTTGGCCGTGACCCTGAGAATGAGGTGATGATTCTTACAGGGACAGGAGATTTGTGGCAAATAGGCAATCCTGAAGTCTGGACAACAAAATTCATGGATTGGCCGAATAGCCGGAAACTGGATTTCTATCATGAATCGCTCAGAATGATTGAAAATATGATCTATTGCATCGGCATTCCCACCATTGGGGCGATCAATGGCACAGGCTCACACTGGCAACTGGGAACGCTTTGTGATATTACCATTTATGCTGAAGGCACAGAGTTTTTCGATGCTCATTACCTGGGCGGTGTACCGCCTGGAGATGGAATCGTCTTAGCACTTCAGAATATACTGGGAACCAAGAAAGCGGCATACTACGCATACACGGGGATGAACATTAATGCTCAAGCGGCATTAGACCTTGGTCTGGTTAGTGAGGTACTGCCTCGTGAAAAGCTTCTTCCACGTGCGTGGGAGCTGGCAGAGATGATCATGCAGGCCCCCCGCTCTGTAAGACAGCTTACTCATCCGATTGTGTCGCGCTCATGGAAAAAAGCCCTTGCGAACGATCAGGGTCTCCAGCTTACGCACCAATTGTATGACATGGCCATTGATGAAGAGGGTATACATGAGAGGCTGATGAACATCAAGGAACGTTTTCAGAGGAATGACTAATAGTCAGAAAGGGTGTAAGGGTACTATGAAATCGTTGACAGAACTCTATAAGGTTGGCAGTGGGACCATCCAGTTCCCATACCATGGGGCCGGAGAAAGCCGCCAGAATCTTCAAATCAGAAAATGAGGATGCCGAACGATTCAAGGCACTGATTTATGGTTCCCTTGCCAAAACAGGCAAAGGACATATGACAGACAAGGCCATTATTAGAGCACTGTCACCCGTTCCAACGGAGATTGAATTTGTTCCACACGCAGATTTTACTCTGCCGCATCCCAATACCGTTGATTTTATCGCTTATAAAGACGGGCGGCAAACCACATCCATGCGTGCTTTAAGTATCGGCGGCGGGGAGATCGTTATTGAGGGACGGGAGGAGATGCTGGCGCCCGAAGTCTACCCAGAGAACAGCTTTGCAGAAATCAGTAAAATTTGTAAAGCGAATCATATCCGCCTAAGCGATTACGTCGAGCAGTGTGAAGGCAAACAGATATGGGATTTTCTCAATGGGATTTGGGAAGCGATGAAGCGTTCGGTCAACGAAGGGATTTCAGTCACCGGTATTCTGGAAGGCGGTCTCCAGGTTGAACGCAAGGCGCAACTTCTGTATAATCAGCGGCATATTGATGAGAGCCCGGAGACGCGGGAGAACAGGATCGTCAGCGCATATGCGTTCGCCGTCAGCGAACAAAATGCCGCCGCCGGTGCAATCGTAACGGCCCCGACCTGTGGAGCCAGCGGTGTCATGCCGGCCGCACTCCTTTATATGCAGCAAAAGAAACAGGTCCCGGACGAGAAGGTCCTCCGGGCTCTGGCCGTAGGCGGGCTCATTGGCAACCTGGTCAAGCAGAATGCCTCCATCAGCGGTGCTCAATGCGGCTGCCAGGGGGAGGTTGGCACTGCTTGCTCTATGGCCTCGGCTGCACTGGCAGACATGTCAGATATGGGGATTGATCAAATTGAGTATACAGCGGAGGTTGCTTTGGAGCACCATTTGGGGTTGACCTGTGATCCTATTAACGGACTGGTTCAGATTCCTTGCATCGAGCGGAATGCCGTGGGTGCCATGCGGGCAATCAATGCGCTGAGCCTGGCAAATTTCTTGTCGAATACCCGTAAGATATCTTTTGATCTGGTTGTACAGACCATGTATGAAACAGGCTTGGACATGAGTAGCCGTTACCGTGAGACTGCAGAAGGCGGGCTCGCTAATCTCTACAAAATTGACGGTTAAATGATACTGCCATGATGATGGGGCATTAATTCCATACTTGTGTAATGAGACGAAGAACGTCCCTTGTGCCGGTTGGCAGAAGGGACGTTCTTTTTTGGGAGGCTATATAAGGCGAGCTGCTGCGGTCTCAGCATGGTCGAGCCGGGCAGTCTGACCAAGGCAGAGCTGGTTGTCCGGCCAAGATGTGATTTGTCTGAACGCAGCTGGGATTGCCCGGGATGAGGTCAAAGTTCCCTTGGGAATGAAGGTATTGGTCAGGGGCGGGGAGAGGCTCATCTTCCATGACGGCGTTCATGATGTTGAACATACTAACGTTCAACTTGTCGGGTTGCTCGATGCCGAAACATAAGGTCAGATTACTCTGCGGGTCGAAATCCACCAGCAGAACCTTTTTTTCTTCATGGGATAAGGCGTAAGCCAAATTGTAGGCGGTGGTCGTTTTGCCAGTGCCGCCTTTTTGATTAGCGACGGTGATCGTCGTTGCGTGTCTCATATTAACCCTCCCCGAAGCGGCCTCTTCGTTAATTTGTCAATGGCAGGGAGTGGGCTGGTTTTCGTTGTTCTCTCCGAGTTCTCTCAAACGTCCAAAATCGGCCGCATTTTACGGCATTGCCGGGAGCCCCTTTCGGCGCTTGGATTTGAACGAAAAAACAGTCAAAAACCCTGATTTCACAAGGGTTTTGACGGTTTCTCAATTCCGTTCCATTGACTTAGATTCCGCTTGGTTCCGAATCGGATACAAGATTCAGGTCCGTGTGGGCTAACCCCCCGTGGAGGTTCGAGTCCTCTCGACCGCATCTATTAGAAAAGGTCTATAAAATTGCTCTCGTAGCAGTTTTAGAGGCCTTTTTCTTATATTTCCGGGGATTTGCTCATAGTTTAAGCTGAACACGTTTCTTGTCTTCCCGCAAACTATGGATTTCCATAAAGGATTCTGACAAATTACTTGATTTCTTTTAGGTGGAATTTTTGCGAATTCCTCAAGTTCATAAACAATTCTTTTATAAGGTTATCTTTTAAGATATGATAGAAAATAACGCACTTTATGATGAAGTTATTGAAAGGTTGGATGTAAGATGGAGAAAGCGACTTTTGCAGGTGGATGCTTCTGGTGTATGGTAACTCCGTTTGAAGAGCAGCCGGGCATTCATGGCATTGTGTCAGGATACACTGGAGGAACGATTGCCGATCCGACCTACGAGCAGGTTAAAACAGGAACTACAGGTCACTACGAGGTGGTGCAGATTACTTTTGAACCTGAGCTGTTTCCTTATGAAAAGCTGCTCGAATTATATTGGCCGCAAACAGATCCTACCGACGGGGAAGGTCAATTTCAGGACCGGGGTACACAGTATAAACCCGCAATTTTTTATCATACAGAGCAGCAACGTGAGCTTGCACAACAGTCCAAGGAGCAGTTGGCACAAAGTGGACGCTTTGATAAGCCAATTGTAACGGAGATTCTTCCTGCTTCGATTTTTTATCCTGCAGAGGATTATCATCAGGATTACCACAAGAAAAACGTGAAGCACTATAAGGAAGATCGGGCCCAATCAGGTCGTGATGAATTTATTGATAAGAACTGGTAAGCGGCTTTAACATACGTTTCTACGCACGATAAGGCAGATCAGGGATTATTCCATGGATCTGCCTTATACATATTTAGACGACGTTACTCACACAATGAAGGGACAGAGAAGGAGGCTGACCTGCAATGAGTACACGACGGAAGCTGCACATGAGAAATATAATAAAAAAGGCTTTAAAGGAATCTCGCGCTCGGAAAGAGCCAGCTTATGTACCTGTATTCCATTCAAGCTCCAAAATGCGAAGAACCGTAGTACTCTGTATTTCGGTATGCATGTTATTGATGGTCTGTAGTGCTGGTGTTGCAGAAGCAATAGACAAACAGGACGATCCGCAAAAGATGGTTGCTGTCATTATTGACGATCTGGGAAACCATATGAAAGGAACTGAGCAAATTTTAAATTTACCCGTTAAGATTACCGTTGCTGTGATGCCCTTCCTGCCTACAACCAAGCAGGACGCTATGGAAGCGCATAAGCGTGGTCATGATGTCATCGTCCATCTTCCAATGGAGCCAAAACAGGGAAAGCCCGAATGGCTCGGACCCGGAGCAATTAAGGCTAATATGACGGATGAAGAAGTACACGCTAAGGTGACAGCAGCCATTAAGGATGTTCCTTATGCGATAGGGATGAACAACCACATGGGTTCCAAGATCACTTCTAATAAGCGCATTATGTCCATTGTTCTTGATGTTTGTAAGGAGCATGGACTATTTTTTGTCGATAGCCGTACTAATTATCGGTCAGTGGTCCCTGAGCTTGCCGCTAAAAAGGGAATGCCACCAGTACGAAATGATGTTTTTCTGGATGATGTCCATAACCTCGCCCATGTGAATCGGCAACTTACAAAAGTGGTTGAATGGCTGGATGAGCACAACACCTGCGTAACGATTGGGCACGTCGGCGTGTCTGGTATGTACACATCCTCCGCTCTTCATTCGTCGGTTCCCAAGCTAAAGGAGCACGCCAAATTTGTGGGTATTAGCGATTTGGTACGAGCTGTATGGGGATGGACGGGAGACCCAGCCATCAACACTACCATGCCGTCAAATGCGCAATAATGCCTGCGGCAATAGCTTCGGCAATGCTTTTTTGACCACGATCCTCGGAAAGCATAGCTCTGTCCTGTTCGTTACTGATAAACCCGGTTTCCACAATTACAGCGGGTTGCCGGATTTTATTCAAAAGATAAAAGGGTTTTCCGTACACTGTTTTTCTATTCATGCAAAATAAGCGGTTTAATGAATGCTGAATCCGTTCAGCCAACAGATAGCTGCTGCCTTCATCCTGATACAGCACAATGGGTCCACGTTTTTCGGTACGTTTGGTCCAATTGACATGCAGGCTTACAACCAAAGCGGTGGGCAGTTGTTCTGTTAGGCTTTTACGTTGGGCGAGGTCTTTAAGGTGCCGGGATTTGGACTGCAGCCAACGGTTGTCGTCACTCAGTGCGTAGTCCTTGTCCCGATTCAGGACAGCAGGATATCCCTGGGAGCGTAAAATCAAGTACAGCTTTTGAGCAATGGCGAGATTGATATCTTTTTCCAAAATTCCTTTGTGACTTGTTCCACCATCCACACCGCCATGGCCTACATCAATCAGGACAACGGGCTTGGCAAAAGCGTGATAGGACGAATGTACGTTGGGCGGAACATCTGTATACTTGTTCGGTTCGTTACTTTTATCGTCGGGCTGAGCAGCTATATAGGTAAATGGGGCAAATACAGCACTGCAAAGGATGCATAGACTGAACCCCAAGCATGTCAGCCATATTTTGTTTAACCTTTTTTTCCTCACATTCTATTCCCCCAGTGGACGAATTGATTATTTACTGAAAAACCATGCATAACAGGCATCAAACCTAAAGCAGCGTAGCTGCCTTCAAATATGGCAATTAGCCTTGGGGTAACTGTTATGTTGAAGATAGTATGTTCCATTTAAGGGAAACCATGCATAGTTATTCCCACAGGGGTTAGACCTTTTGGAAAATGAGCAAGCTAGTTTTATCTGCACCTAACGTGTGAATCCGATATTTCCAAGCAACGTAATTGGAAACAATAGGCGCAGATTGGAGGAGGTCATGGAGGATGGCGAAGAGTGACGAACTGGTGACGTATATTACGCAGCGAATTGTTCGCTATATGGAAACGCCGCGTGATGTTCGACGCAGTCAAAAACAAGCCAGAGAGCCGTGGGTGAGCAAATGGTTTGGCATGTTGCCTCTGGCTCTGAAAATGTGGATGAAATCCACACGCAGAGGGCGAAGGGAGCGACATTAAACTCGCCAAAGAGACCACAAGAGGCATAGGTTATGCCATTTGAGGTCTCTTTTTATGTTGTAGGGATCATTCCGATCTTTTCGTGTTTCTTAATAACTAGGAGTCCAAACGATAAAATTCACCAGCTGACAATAACTGTTTTAGTGGTACAAATCGGGAAAGTCCATGATGGTAGGTTAACGCATATAAATTGGGTTGGGACGGATGATCTGGGGATATCCAGGACTGATACCCACTAATGGATAAGGGACCTCCAAAGGCAAAATTGATACCTGTGGCAGAAAATATAATACGCGGTGAAATACTCAGTGTATCCATAAATTGGGCTGTGTTACGGACAGAAAGTTTTTGCTTGGGTTGAAGCCAACCCAGATCGTCATAGGGATCGAAAGGAGCAGACGAGACCGTAACTGCTTGCGCCTGTGTTTTCAAAAAGGGTACAGATGAAGAGAATGCGTTGTTTTGGAGCTTATGTTTCCAACTCCCATCTGCCACTTCTACAGGTAACGGATCGCCATTTACAGCATCAATACATATTTCGCTGCCTGTAGAGGAACGCACCAGCCAGTAGGCTAGTAGCGGTTCCTCATACATAGGTGTGATTTGCAGCTTCTCGATAGATGAAAGATCAGTATCTGTGAGCGACACTAAGGATTGACGAAGTACATCCATACTATAAGGCCCGCCTGGACCATTCCCGTATTCGTTGAGTTGATATGCGCCATTTGAGTCTGATCCGATAATCAGGTAGCCGATGTATTCTCCCGCACGGTTTACTTGAACAAGCCAACTATGGGTTCCAGGTCCGAGCGGATGATAGCTAAGCTCAGCATCTTTCCACGAGACAAAAGGGGGCTGCGATGATAGGGATTGTACCATGTTGTCTGCAGTCTGTTTTACGTCTGCGGGCACGCCTTGCTCCCCAGTAGGAAAACTTGCTGAAACGTCACCCGGGGAAGGAGTAGCAGGACTCGTGGAGTTCAATGGAGGAACCCGCGAGCTTTCGTTGTAGAGAGACACCAAGTTTAAATTGTTACCTTGTGCGACTGAGGGAGCCGCATGAATGGAAGCGAACGGACAGACTGCGGACAGGCCGATCAGAACAGCTGCGATCATACCTATGCTATAGTGCCCGGAATGATTCTTCTTCAATGAAATCCACCTTTCTGTCGGCTTGATTGCCCGACGTAGGCATTCTTTTTATACAGCATACAGCCTGTCCGATAAAAAGACTGCTGCACCTTGTCGGCGAAAATGTCGTATCCAGGTTCGCTTTTTGCTGTCGATACATAGGAGACATGTTTAACCAAACTTGTGGTTACAGCAGCGGAAACTGATGTAGGCTGAAGCAAGATGTTACAAGCTGACGATACCTCTGCAACTCTCCTGCGAAGGAGCAAGAGATATCGGTTACCGCAGATGAAATATCCCGCAGTTAATGGCGGATACGAGTACCTTGGGCTCATACTGCCATACCATTTCTTTACGGCGGGCTTGATGCTGCTCTGATATGGCTTCTTTTTTATCCTCTTCCTCTTTCTGCTCCTTGATTAGATCATCGTAGTAGTGGTCAATAACCTCCAATTCCTCGCGCAATCGTTCCTTCGCCTGCTCAGCCCAATCATAATCTTGCTGACGGAGCTGTTCGGTGAGGTAGCTTTCAAGCGAGCTAGAAGCTTCAGGGACAGATAGCTCGGCAGGCTGCACATGCATATTACCCGCCAGCAGCGGGCTGAGCTGCCGAGTTTCGAGCATGGCGCCAAAATCGGTTACAATGGTGCCGCTTTTAAGCGAAATACCTAGCCACTGAAGTTCCTCACGCTTCAAATCGCAGGCGAATTCAATCTTATAGCAGATGCTGAGCCAAGCTTCATAGACTACGGGAGAGCGGGCAGACAGCTGACGGGCATCAGGCTGCTCAAACAAATAAACATATTTCCCTCCATCTCGTGCGGCTTCAAAAATTTGATGCAGCCGACGGCTTCCATATCGAAGCTCCTCCTGCAAAATACGTCCAGGTCCCAATTGTGGTAATGTCGGTACATGACCGAAGTAACGCCCCATGACCTGATCTTGTGCTGCGTTGCCTGATGCTGGAGTTGGTGGCGTATGATCCGCTAAACGTTCCTGTTCTGTGCGATAGGCTTCCCCATCAAAGATGAAAGTGAAGGACATCGTCTGCGCTGGAACGCCAGTACGATCTACGTATCCCCAATAGTAGGGGCGGTTTGTTAAGGCTTTATCCGCTTCTGGAGAAAGCTTGACGGTTACATGATGAGGCGACCTCTCAATGACACTGCATCCGGTAGCTTCCAGGTAGGTGTGTACAAAACGCTGGACTTGCTGTGCATTCATGGTCAAACTAGCGACCTCCCTTCACACTGCGTCGAGCTTTGCCCGGAGGAACCGTATTGCCTGCTAGGCCTAATAAATCCTCGGTGTTTGGCTGGTCTGTGCGCAGTTGTTCCATTTCCTGTTTGATGGAATCCAGCGAGTGGCCTAGCTTTTGCATTTTTTTGCGAATTTCATCATCGCTACTGGATTCAAGCATGATTTTATACAGACTTTTTTCAATGGATTCTTTTTTCTCAAATTTCTCAAGAATAACGTCCAATCCGCCAATGACCATCTCAAACATATTTATCTTTTCATGCAGCAGATGCAGGATATGCTCCTCAATCGTTCCGGTTGTGGACAAGTTGAAAATATTAACATCATGCGTCTGTCCAAGTCGATGTACCCGTCCGATCCGCTGCTCCACACGCATGGGATTCCACGGTAAATCGAAGTTAATCATATGGTGACAAAATTGCAGGTTAATGCCTTCACCACCCGCTTCGGTGGCAATCATGACCTGAATGCGCCCACGGAACAGATCCATCATCCAATCCTTGCGTCCACGGTTCATACCGCCTCGGTAAGGAACAGCAGATAGGCCACGGTCACGGAAATAATTCAGCAAATACTCCTGTGTGGCCCGGTATTCTGTAAAAATGATCACTTTTTCGTTCATCTGACGGATAAGCTCGAGCGCTTTTTCTGCTTTGGAATTGGCCTTGATCGCTTTAATATGTGCAACCAAATCCCAGATACGATCGCGTAGGGGAGAGTCTGGGGCCATCTTTTTAGACAAGTTGACCAGCGTCACGAACACAGCGTCCCGGCTGCTGCACACTTCCCGTTGAAGGGTGACGAGAGACAGCATGCTACTTAAATTTCCGCCATTCGCCTGGTATTGCTCTTTGACAAAAGAGGTCACCCCATCGTACAGCGCTTGCTCTTCCGGCGAAAGTTCCAAGTGAATGTTGGAAACATTTCGTTTGGTGAATTGAACCGGGCCTTCTCCGCGACGATTGCGGATCATGACTTTAGATAGCTCATCCTTGAGCTGATCTTCATTTTTGGGCAGACGTTTATCTACAACAAAGTTGGCTGAAAAATCGCCATGTCTTCCCAATTGACCAGGCTTGAGCAGTGTAATCAGGTTAAACAGCTCAGACAGATCGTTTTGTACAGGTGTTGCTGTCAGGAGCAAACAATATTTTTTACGCAGCTTCATAATGAACTGGTAGTTGGATGTCTTTTTATTTTTCAGCTTATGAGCCTCGTCTATAATGAGCAGGTCATAATCGGTATCTAGTAGGATGTTACTATGGGGCTCCCGCTTGGCGGTATCCATAGAGGCCACGACGACCTCGGAAGACCAAGAATACGCTTTTTTCTGGGCGACAGCGGGAATACCGAATTTGCTGTTCAGCTCACGCACCCATTGTAGGACCAGAGATGCGGGTACAAGAATAAGCACTTTGGAAGCCAGCCCGCGAACCAGATATTCCTTTAGGATCATTCCAGCTTCGATTGTTTTGCCTAGGCCGACTTCATCGGCAAGAATGGCACGTCCGGACATTTGAAACAGTACCTTTCGAGCGGTATCCAGCTGATGGGGTAGTGGAGTGAGGTCTTGCAAATGCTGTAGACATTGAAGCTCATCAAAGCTCGGCACCAGTTTGACTTTTTCAGCCTCAATGGCCAGCTGATACAGATTCCAATCTCCCCAAGGGCCACCTTTGCGCAGCCGCTGGTCCAGCTCATCCTGCCAGCTTCGATCAAATTGCACCGGAACAGGCAGTGGCGCTTGATTAGGTATGTGCGGGGAACTTGTCGATTTGGCTTTCATGATGATTCCCTCCCTCCTGGTAGTAGCACAGTTGAAGCTCCTGGTTCTGTCACATGTGTGGCATCTATTTAGCACAGATCGTAGATGTAGTATGGACGGAAAAAGATATCTTCATAACAGGAGGGATGAAATCCTTTAGCTGCCTTCCATTAACTTTTGGAGTTTACTTTCCGTAGAGGTCTGCGCATTAGGGGTGTAGATGCTGCAACGGAGATCAACACTGCCCTGTACCTGAAGAGAAGTCAGGTCAAATAGCATTTTGCCAGCCTTGGCATGACGAAATTCAATGAGCACCTCCGGCGCGGAGCTTACTTCACTCTGATTCCAAAGCTCGTTAAACTCTGGGTAGGTCTGACTCATAATTTGTATAAATTGTGCATACCAGGGGTCTGTTACGTATTGTCCGTAATAAGCGCGGAAAATTGCAAGGAACCCCTTTACAAAGTGTTCCCAATTCACGGCTAGACTTTTAAACTCCTTTTTGGTGAATAGCAGTTCAATCATATTGCGTTGCTCATGTGGTAGCTCGGCAAAATCCATAAAAACATGAGCAGCAGCGGCGTTCCAGCCGACAATATGACAACGCCGATCTGAAATAATAGCAGGGCAGTAGTGCAGCTCTTGTACGATCTTTTGCAGAGAGGGGGAAATGACGGCCTGCTCTGCTGGAACTGGAAGGCTGTGAGACCCGGCCTCGATCGCCAAATCATACAAATATTTGCGCTCGTCTGTGTTCAACTGCAATGCGGCAGCAATAGCATCCAACACAGAGGCGGACACCTTAATATCTCGTCCTTGCTCCAGCCAGGTATACCAGGTCGTACTGACACCTGCCAGCTGAGCGACTTCTTCTCTGCGCAAGCCTGGTGTTCTGCGACGTGATCCTTGGGGGAGACCGACCATATGTGGGTGTAGGCGGGCCCTTTTTGTTTTTAGAAAAACAGATAGTGCTTCCAGACGTGCTTCCGTTTTCATAGGTATTTTCTCTCCATTCAATGGGTATATCCGAAGTGAGCAAATAAGGCGTTTACTATAGTAGTGTTCATTATACCAGGATAAACAAACACTTGTAATAGGATAAGACAAGGGTAAAATGAGGATTATAAGTAAGTCACCGAGCAGGAGGAATGAATAGCTTATGCAAAGAGTAGTGATAACAGGTATGGGTGTCGTTTCCCCACTAGGTAATGAAGTGGACACGTTGTGGAAGAATTTGCTGGAAGGCAATTCAGGTATACGTAAAATTGATACATTCGATGTGTCCGATTTGAAAGCACAAATTGCTGGACTGGTACAGGATTTTGATGCAGAAAAGCAATGGGGACGTAAAGATGCTAGACGAATGGATCGGTTTACTCAGTTTGCATTATATGCGGCAGAACAAGCGCTTAAGGATTCCGGTCTGGAACTGGATCACACCGATTTGGAGCGTGTAGGTGTCTATGTGGGATCGGGAGTCGGCGGTTTGGATACGTTGGTGAACAATGTAGATGTTCTGCTACATCGTGGACCGGGTAGAGTTAGCCCGACGCTGGTACCCATGATGATCTCGAATATGGCTGCTGCTCAAATTAGTATCGCGTTTGGAGCGATGGGACCTACGCTTTCACCCGTGACGGCTTGCTCTATTGGGAATACAGCAATTGGAGAGGCGTTTCGGACGATTCGCACAGGAGATGCGGATGTCATTTTTGCTGGTGGAACTGAAGCGGCGGTGACTAGATTGGCCTTGGCAAGCTTCGCTAATGCGACTGCCTTGTCCACACGTAACGAGGAGCCTTCTATAGCAAGTCGACCTTTTGATCAGGATCGAGACGGCTTTGTCATGAGCGAAGGTGCAGGTATTCTGGTACTGGAGTCACTGGAGCACGCTATCCGCCGTGGTGCGGAAATCTATGGTGAGGTCATCGGTTATGGAGCCAGTTCGGATGCTTATCACATGGTTGCACCGCATCCCGAAGGAACCGGAGCTTACTTGGCGATGAAAGCAGCCCTTCATTCGGCCCGCATCTCCCCTGAAGAAGTGGACGTGATTAGCGCCCACGCAACGAGTACGTCTGTCGGGGATGCCGCTGAGACCCTTGCAATCCATAAGCTGTTTGGTGATTATGCCTATCAGATTCCGGTTACTGCGAATAAGTCCATGCTGGGTCATATGCTGGGAGCTGCGGGCGGGGTCGAAGCGATTGCGCTTGTGCAAAGCCTACGGGAAGGCATCATTCCACCAACGATGCATCTGGACAATCCAGACCCGGTTTGCGATTTGGATTATGTGCCTCACGAAGCGCGCAAGGCTCCACTAAATATTGGGCTATCTAATTCTTTCGGCTTCGGTGGTCATAATGCGGTCATTGTGCTGAAGCGCTACGAGTCATAATTTGTAAGGAGTTATTGAAACCTCAGGCATTCTATCCGGCTGGATAGAGCACCTGAGGTTATTTTAATCGAAGAATAACAGATTCATTTTAGATAAGAGATAGAGTAAGATGAAGGAAAACATTTGGAGGGACGGGAAGCCATGGTTTTAATCAGAAACATACAACCAGCAGACGCCGAGGCTTATTGGAATTTGAGACTGGAAGCCCTACAAATGAACCCCGAAGCTTTTGGAACCTCCTATGAGGAAGCCGCACTAGTTCCGCTATCTGATGTGGTGAAGCAGATACAAAATAAACGAGATCATTACATACTTGGTGCATTTACAAAGGATCATCAGCTGGCTGGCATGACCGGGTTTAGAAGAGAACAGAAAATAAAGACGCAGCATAAGGGAGCAATTTGGGGAGTTTATGTACCATCGACCTATCGAGGCCAGGGGATCGCTAAAAAACTTTTATTGGAAGTTATCAGCCAAGGTAGAAAAGTGGAAGGTTTGAAGCAAATCAACCTGAGTGTGGTGACTACCAATCAAGCTGCTGTTGAGCTGTATAGAAAATTGGGATTTGAAACCTATGGTATAGAAAAGAATGCTTTGGAATATCACGGTCAGGGATATGATGAGGAGTTCATGGCTTATTTTTATTAATGACGAAAGGTTTTGAAAAAATGAAAATTGACCGATTGCTTTCTATCGTCATTTTGCTGCTAAAGAAAAATAGAATACAAGCGAAGGAACTGGCTGATTTATATGAGGTTTCGATCCGGACGATCTATAGAGATATTGAAGCGATTAGTATGGCAGGTATTCCGGTGGTGACTTATCAGGGAGCCAATGGGGGGATCGGCTTGATGGAAGGATACCGCCTGGATCGCAGTATGTTGACGGATCATGATGTCAAGGACATTGTAATGGGGCTGCAGAGTTTGTCCTCGTCGTTGGGCGGCCCGAATGTGTCGCGGTTACTTCATAAATTTGAAAGTATTATACCGGAATCTGGGAAAGAGCAATTTAGTGTCCATACCACACAGTTTATCGTCGATCATTCGGGATGGGGAAATCGGGCTGCGCAGGAAGGCAAATTGATAAAGGTAAAAGAAGCAATGAGCCAAGCGCGCACTGTCGCCTTTACCTATCGAAATGCGGGGGGAGCCATAACGGAACGGAATGTTGAACCGCATACGCTCGTTCTGAAAGGACAACAATGGTTTGTATATGCATATTGTCCCGATAGGGAGCAGTTTCGTCTATTCAAACTCTCGCGCATGAGTGACCCTGTGGTTACAGAGACCGTTTTTGCTCGCAGGGATCTTTCTTATGAAGTGTTGCCGTGGAATGAGGGGCGGATGGAGGTATCCAGAGCCGTACAACCATTTACGCTACAATTTAACCGTGACTCAAGGCATCTGGCGGAGGACTGGTTTGGCGTAGAAGCATTGACCGAGCAGGAGGAAGGGATCTATACGGTTTCGGTCCCGTTTCCTGAGGATGCATGGGCGTACGGATTTATTTTAAGCCTGGGACCGGATGTGGTTGTCAAAGAACCAGCCCATTTGCGTGACAAGATTCATAAGATGGCGCTGCGTATTGCGTCTAATTATGAAGAAGTTCAGGAATCATAAAGGAAATCTTAGTTAAAGTAAAACAAACCTGACCCATAGTTGTCAGGTTTGTTTCGTTATACTTGTGGCATACCTGATATCAGTTAGCGAAAGGGGATTTACGAGGATGGATAAAGCTTGTCAAAGTTGCGGGATGCCGCTAGAGCATGAGGACCAATATGGAACGGATGCACAACATCATAAAACGGATGAGTATTGCAAGTATTGTTACAAGGAAGGCGAATTTGTACAGCCTGAATTGACTATGGAGGGAATGATTCAGCAGTGTGTGCCTATCCTGGTAGAGGAGGGGATGCAGGAAGAAGAAGCGACTTCGATGCTGCGCAATTACCTGCCGTTTTTGAAACGATGGCGGTCCTCAGAGGATACGGGGCTTACACTGGATGGACCCATTCGGGAAGAATATCGAGGTGAGATCCGTTTGATTGGGTTGAAAGCACGTACAATTAATCAGAATGAACAAACATCTCACGGGATCATTCCAAACATGTGGGAACGTTTTTGGAGTGAGGACGTGCCTGGTCGGATAAAGGAAAAAGCAGGACATGCTTCTGTCTATGGTTGCTATACTGACTATGAAAATGGAGCTTTGGGCGAGTATACGTTTTTTATCGGGAAGGAAGCGGCTGTAGATTTCCAAACTCCTGATGACCTTGAAGAACTTGTCATTCCGGCTGCACGCTACGCCATTTTTCAGGCAACTCAGGAACTCTCTTCTGTCTTCCGTGTATGGCAGACGATCTGGGAGTGGGCTGCCACGGGACAAGGGGAGCGGACATACACAGGTGATTTTGAAGTGTATGGCAGTCCTGATGAACCTGTTTTGATTTATATTGCAATCAAGTGATGATTTTGTTGTGACAGAAGAGAACCGCCGGTCATTGTCGTGGACCCGGCGGTTTTTCTGATTCAATCAATAGCAGTCTCCCCATCAAGTTGAACGTCGAGTTACAGCCCAAAAGATGAGAGCCAGAGCACTGACACCAGCTCCTAATAGACACACCCCGTTCCATCCGGCATAGATGTACATATGAGTGGAAGCGATGGCCCCGGTGGCGCTACCAATGGAATAAAATATCATGTAGCCTGCAGTAAGTCGGCTCCGTGCCTCAGGGCGCACATTGAAAATCAAGCTTTGGTTGGTGACATGTACAGCCTGTACCGCCAAGTCCAAAAGAATGACGCCAAGAACTAAAGCGAACAGAGAATGCTCGGTGTAGCGGATAGGTAACCAGGACAGCAGCAACACAACTAGTGCGATACCCGTCGTCCGTTGTCCCAAGCCCTGATCGGCAAGACGCCCTGCTCGTGCTGCTGCTAATGCCCCGGCGACTCCAGCCAGACCAAAGGCCCCGATAGCAGTATGTGAAAGAGACAATGGGGGTGCACTGAGAGGTAACACAAGCGAAGTCCACAATATGCTGAACGCCGTAAAAATGAGCAATGCAAGGACAGCACGAATACGCAGAATTCGTTCTTGCAAGAATAGTACGATAACCGATCGGAGCAGTTGCGGATAGGAAAGTGTCGCACTTGTGGGTTCGTTCTTTGGCAACACCCGCAACAGAGCTCCAGCCATAAACAGCGTAAGTATGGCAGAAACAAGGTAAACTGAACGCCAGCCTGCCAGATCAGTTAATACACCGGCCACGGTTCGTGCCAGCAGAATGCCGATAACGACTCCACTGGTCACCAGACCTACGATACGCCCACGTTCAGTCGGATTAGCCAAGGTAGAGGCGAAAGCCACGAGTGTTTGAGTGACTACAGCCAGCAGACCAACCATTGCCATTCCCATAAGCAGTATTGTACGGGTAGGAGCAAAGCTAACCACGATTAGTGCCAGCACAGATAGCAGCATTTGCCCTGTAATCAGTCGCCGTCGATTCAAAAGATCGCCAAGCGGGACGAGCAGCAATAATCCCAACGCATAACAAATTTGCGTGATGGTAATGACCATGCCTACCGATGAGTGCGTAATGCCAAATTCGTTTGCCAGCGCATCCAGCAATGGCTGTGCATAGTAAATGTTAGCGACAGCCAGCCCGCAGGCTATGGCAAACAAGAGTGCCACAGATCGGGACAGGGAGGGAATGGGGGCTGTTTCGGCAGCATTTGCTACCGTTTGATGAGGGAGGAGTACCGCTTTTTCTTCTGACGTCTTCATTTTCACATACCACGTCGCTTTCTGTATTTACATACCGTTGAGTATAATATACTGATTGGTATGTAATGAATTTAGGTCAATATAACTTGTGTACATATGAAATGTCAAGAGTTCATCATGTACATATTTGACAGTTCCTTATCGTGATTATACAATCTTAATATACTGAACGATATGAAAAGAAGGAGCTGCTTATGGTTCGACCACGGGAATTTGATGAAGATCAAGCGTTGGATGCAGCGATGCGAATTTTTTGGGAAAAGGGATTCGAGGCTACATCTTTAAGCGATTTAACCTCCAAAATGGGAATTCAGCGCCCTAGCATTTACGCTGCTTTTGGAGACAAGAAGCAATTATTCGAAGCCGCGCTGCGCAAATATACGCAATCCCACGCTGCTTATGTACGCTCTAGACTACAAAGCAATTCTTCTGTAAAAGAAGCGTTTTACAATTTTTTTGGAGGAGTCGTGGCAGAAGAGTACGAGGATGGGCCTAATAGAGGATGCTTTTGTATTAATACGATGGTAGAATTAGCCCCTCATGATGAGAAATTTGAGATTTTAACCAGAGAACATCAGATGTATCTTTCTGCCGTCTTTCAGGAAACCCTCGAGCGTGGTATAAGATCAGGAGAGCTGGAGGCTAGCATGGACGCACGAGCTCTGGCCCATACGATGGTCTCTTTGTTAATTGGGATTACCGTGATGATGAAGTCGCGCCCAGAGCGTTCTTTTGTGGATCATTCGGTTGCGACTGCACTTATGTTACTGAAGTAAGTTTCTTTCATATAGCTGATAGTACTTGAGAGAGGTATTTTGAGTAAAACTATATACCGAACGAGAGAGGGGTTTCTTCATTGCTTAATAAAATGAAAGTTATTATAACAGGAGCTGCTTCCGGCATTGGAAAGGAAATTACTCAGCAATGTCTAAGGGAAGGCGCAAGTGTTATTGCGTGTGATATGAATAAACGTTCTTTAAACGAACTTGAGGCTGAACTGAATTCACCAAGTTTGTACACCTATCTGATAGATATAAGTAACTATACGGAAGTAACTGATTTTTTTACATACATTAAGGGAGAACACCCGGACATAACAGCTTTAGTCAATAATGCAGGTGTTTATAGAGGAAAGAATATACTCGACTATGGTATGGAAGAAATAGAGAAGGTGCTGGACATAAATATTAAGGGATGTGTATATTTCTCGCAATTTTTTGGAAAGTTCATGATTGAGAAGAAGCATCAGGGAATTATCGTAAATATGTCTTCTGTTTCTGGAATGGAAGGAAGCTCAGATGCGATCTATGGATTATCAAAAGCTGCAATATTGGGCTTTACTAAAAGCTGTGCCATGAATTTTTCACCTTATATAAGAGTTAATGCTGTGGCACCAACGATGGTAAGTACTCCAATGATGGATCATATTCCTGATTGGAGAAAGGAGGAATATACAAATCATCAGCTAATTCCTGAGCCTTTAAAAGCAGAAGATGTTGCTTATACTGTCCTGTTTCTGCTATCGAAAAGATCCAGGCATTATACGGGAGCGACCTTTGATATTAATAATGGGTGTTATCTAAGATGATTTTTTACGAGAGGAGGAGGATTAATGAATACCCAAATTGAACTTAGATAAACGTGAATGTTGTTCATACCGTTGGCCCTGTGTGGAATGGTGGCGACCATCGGGAAGAGGAGCTATTGGCGAAATGCTACCATAATGCACTCCAATTAGCTTTAGAACTGAATGCACGAAGCATTGCCTTTCCGAATATCAGCACAGGCATCTACCGTTTCCCGAAAGAAAAGGCGGCGGATATTGCTATACAGGAAGTGACACGTTTTGTACGTGAACATGCGGCTTTGAATGAGATTATTTTTGTTTGTTTTGATGCGGAAAACGCTCAGTTATACAGTCGTAAGCTGCAATACAGGAGTAGAAATTAGGGGGGATCATGAATGCATGAGGAGCAAAACCAGGAACATTGGCCGGTGTGGGCTACGGAGCCTGTAAAAATAGTGAATCCTGATCCTGCCTGGTCAGAGCAGGGTTTAAAGATCATTTACCAGTTGCGGGAGTTATTACTGCCGTTTAAGGTGACGGAAATCGAACATATAGGAAGCACGGCAATTCCCAATCTTTCCGCTAAGCCCATTATTGACATAATGGCAAAATTAGAATCTTGGGATCAACTGGAACAGATCGTGTCTGCTTTACAACCAGCAGGCTGGAACTACGTTCCGCCTGAATTGGACGGTCGGGAATGGAGAAGATTTTTGGTTAAAGTGGAACAGGATCAAAGAAAGGGACATCTGCATCTCATACTGAAATCTGATGAGCATTGGGATCGGCAGCTATTGTTTCGGAACCGACTTCGTGAACAGCCTGAGCTGATTCAGCAATATGATGTATTAAAAAGGCGGCTGGCGATGGAAAATCAGCATGATCGTGAAGCGTACACGGAGGCCAAGACTGATTTTGTGCAAAACGTTCTGAATACCGGACATCCTAAAGATTAGAATGTCCGGACTCCCGGGTGCTTTCCGACCAAGCGCCGAAATCTCCAACATTTGTTATTGCCGTGTAGGGGAATGGCCAGAAGGCTTGCCAGCACACCAGAAAAAGCTTATTCAGAAGCTACTACGGTAGTGTTCATCCAGTGTTCATATTCATTTCATGATAGGAAAAATCGCATTTATAGACGTTTCAAGAATGCGCTAATGCGTTCCAAAGCCATTTCCAACTGTTCTCGCGCTGACGCATATGAGCAGCGGATAAAGCCCTCGCCGCCTGGGCCAAATGCGGAACCGGGTACTGTAATGACTCCTTCTTCTTCCAGTAACCGCTTGGCAAACTGCTCTGAGCTTAACCCTGTGTGCATAATGGAGGGAAAAGCATAGAAGGCACCGTTTGGTTCGTGACATGGCAGTCCTGTCTGACATAGGCCTTCAACGAACCATTTTCTACGCAGATTGTAGGATTCCATCATACGATCTTTTTCCTCCAGCCCGTTACGCAGGGATTCAATAGCGGCAATTTGCCCGATAATAGGAGCGCACATGGCGGTATATTGATGAATCTTCAGCATAGCTGAAATCAACTCTCTTGGGCCACACACATAGCCGACCCTCCAGCCTGTCATCGCAAATGCTTTGGAAAAGCCGCTGATGAGCAGGGTACGCTCTTTCATTCCCGGCAGAGAAGCGAAGCTTACATGCTTCTGTCCATAGGTCAGTTCAGCATAAATTTCGTCTGATATAACGACAAGATTATGCTCCTCAACCAGGCGGGCAATCGGCAACCAATCCTCATAGGTCATCACCCCACCCGTCGGATTATTCGGATAACAGAGAATAAGCACTTTGGATCGTGGAGTCAGCTTGGCTTGGAGTGCCTCAGCTGTTAGCTTGAACTGCTGATCCGCAGAGGTTTCAACGGTTACGGTATGCCCTCCGTTTAGAAACGTGATGGGCGAATACGAAATATAACATGGAGCCGGAATGAGTATTTCATCGTGTGCGGTGATCAGAGCGCGTAGTGCCAAATCCAGTGCTTCACTGCTCCCAATGGTAACCATGATTTCATCTGTCGGGTTGTAGGATGTGCTAAAGCTGCTCTCCAGATACCCGGCAATCTCCTCACGAAGCTCAGGAAGTCCAGCATTCGGTGTGTATGATGTTTTACCATTTTCCAGTGCTGTGATACAGGCCTTTCTGACATGTTGAGGGGTTACAAAGTCAGGTTCACCGACACCAAGCGATACAATATCTTTTCTGCCTGTACTATATTCAAAAAACTTACGGATGCCTGAAGGTGGCATTTCCCGTACAGCTGGAGTCAAAAAATCGGTTATAGATACTGCTGTCGATACATTTGTCATGATGATCTCCTCCTTTTTGAAAAACAAAAAAACCCGCCCCTGTAAAGGGACGAGTTTATACCCGTGTTACCACCCTAGTTTCATTCCATACGAAATGACACTCTGTTCACGTATCCATCAATACGTGTTCCGGTTAACGCTGGAAAGGCGGCAGAGCTTACTTCAGGTTCAGCCCGCTTCTCAGAGATGGCGTTCGGCTACCCTCGGAATGTTGGCTTTCACCTGCCCCAACTCTCTGCAAATCCGCTGTATAGCTTACTCGTTCTCGTCATTGAAATTTGTTACCGTATCAAGTTAGGTGTAATTATAAGCACAACATTTCAGGATGGCAAGTCTTTTTTTTATAAACTTTAAAGACAGATCATCATTATTGACGACTGGAAAATAACGTATATAGTGGTATCAAGGGGATTGTGCCCCAGATTTCAATGTGTTATATGACTATATTGCCAGAGAGGAATGGTATCCGTATGAACGTATTTGAACGCTTTAGCGGTAAAGTATTGCCGGCGGATTGGAGTTGGCTCAATGAGCCGGTTGAATGGAGATTCGATGATTCCAAGTCTTTGCAAATTTCTGCACCTTCACAGGCAGATTTCTTTAGAGATCCGTCTGGCGCAGCGGTAAAATCGTCCGCACCCTTTTTGCATACAACGCTTCAAGGTGATTTTACAATATGGACGAGGGTTCGTGTTGATATGAAGCAGCCTTATGATTCAGGATGCTTGATGATGATGGCGGATGATACCCACTGGGCTAAGCTGTGTTTTGAATATTTTGAAAGCACTCCATCTATTCTTAGTGTGGTCACTCGGGATACATCCGATGATTGTGTCTCTGGGGCGATGGACGTGTCCAATCCGTATTTACGAGTGGCACGAGCTGGAAATTGCTTTGCATTTCATTATTCATCAGACGGTCAGCATTGGAAGTTGGCGAGATATTTTGGTATGAATGTTCCTAACCAGCTCAAAGTCGGAGTTGTTGCTCAATCTCCGGTGGGGGAGGGCTGTGCTGTTACCTTTGATGCCTTGACGATAACAACCCATGTATCCGAGGACATACGAAACGTGGAGTAAATAGACAAAGGCCCTCTCTAAATATGAAAGCGCTATGAAATAGGGTTTAAAAAGACGTATATACGCATGATCAGGCAGGAGGTAGATGGAAACTTGCTGTTAAGAAGGAAGGGTTACAAGCTGCCCAGTTTGTTGGGAGTGCTGCTTGTAGCTACGTTGGGCTGTTTCGGACTCATTATGTATTTACAGTCCACAAGTGGAACGAGGATGTATCAATTTCTGTATTGGGATATATTCCTGGCCTGGGTTCCGGTCTTTATCACTCTGGGAATGATGGCTTTATCCCGACTGCGAAGTACAAAAGTGAGAAGTATTCTTTTATTTTTCTCCTCAATTGTATGGTTGTTTTTTCTGCCGAATGCTCTTTATTTGGTGACTGAGTTACTTCATGCGTTTCGTTTTTACGATGTGAATCCTGATACACGTTTTTGGTTGAACACACAATTTTGGTTAATCTTATTTACGTCTTTTTCAGCAGCAGGGCTTGGCCTTTTTCTTACATCCCTTTGTGTATTGGTGATCCACCATATGCTGAGGAGGATTTGTTCAGGTGGGCTCGCATGGGCTGTAGTTTTTGTGTTGTTGTGGCTGGCCAGCATAGGCGTATATATTGGCAGATTTGCTCGCTGGAATAGCTGGGATGTATTATTGCAGCCACTGGTGCTCCTTGCGGATATTTGGAGATGGGGAGTACATGCAGGACCAAGGCTTCATTTGCTGTCCTTTTGCTGGCTGGTGTTTGGGATAGCAGTCATTTTTTATTTATTGATCTATATCTCTTTAAGTGAGGATCAGGATATTTAGGCCGAGGACATGTATTCAATGAATACAGGCTTCGGCCTATTTTTACATGTGGCGTGTCAGGAGTTGGCGTTGTCCTCCCCGTGCACAACATAAAGCACCCGCACAAGCAGATCCTGACTGAAATTCCCAAATCTTTTGCCGAAAATAGTGAGCCCACCTTTGTTTTCCGATTGATCGGTTACGGATAAGCGGAGTGTAATGTCGCTTTTATAGTTAAGGTTAATATCGTCTATTGTGACTTCGGAAATGCGGCACCCGTCAATGAAGCTGCCTTGCTGATTGATGCGAATTAATTTGAGCATACCATATTGATTTAAATGCGGTGGCCACCAATCTGGATTGAGAACCCCCGGCACTTCTCCAAAATCTCCGGCGCTGGTCCAGTGCCCAATAGGGATACCGTTAATGTGAAAACAAATGTCGGAGGGATATTCCTCACAATAGCAGGGTGCTTCTGAGCCTAGTTCTGCGGAGAATTGAATTTCTTTAAAGGATTGATTCGCTTTCAGATAGTTGGGGATGCGGTATTCCAAAAAGCCTTCGGCCATCCAGATCATTTCCGACTCCAGCCGCCCGGGATCTGCAAAATAGCGTGGATCATCAAAATCGCCGATAATGCTGTCTCGGGTCACCAATCCACAAGTGGGGGACGCTTGATAGTTACTGTAATGACCTACGCGAATCTCAACCTCATACACATTTTTTTGTTCTCTGCTGCGCAAATCTACCATCAGCTTATCCTTGTTCAAATAACACATTTTTCGGGTACCGTGCTTGCCGCTCACGGTATTGATCTCCACAAGACCGCATTCTTCCAATTTTCGAATATGCATTGTAATGGTACCGTTACTCAAATTAAGTTTGTTGGCAATGTCATTCATACTTTGTCCCTGGTAAGCAAGTAACTCGAGAATTTGAATGCGGATTTCTGAACCCAGTGCTTTAAAAATATCTAACCCTGACATTAAGTCCTTAATATAAATCATAGCTATAGACCATCCTTATCTATAAAAATTGTAATGTAAGCGCTTATATATTTACTTTGATTTATGTTAAAATAAAATCAAAAAGAAGTAAACTGCTTTTTTGTAAATTTTTTTTACTAAACCAAGAGAGGAGCGAATTGAACTCCAAATTAGGGATTACTTTATAAATAAATCGTATTTAAGATTTATTTCTAGTTTTTTTGATGTGAATAAACTTAAATACGATTTAATTTTGCTTTCCATGTTACTCTAACCTATGTTTTATAACTATTTAAAAAGATTGAAAAATACATTGACGAACCGAGGAAAGGCATGCTATATTTTGTTTGTAAACGAATTCATTATTGATAAAGAAAAATGTTAATTATACGGTACATGAGAGGGATGATAATCACAGCGGCAATCAACAACGGGTTGTGTACCGCACAGTTAAAGATTAGGCCGAGTGGTATGAAATTATTTTAGCACCGATTGTATGCGGTTTCATTTAAATTTAGGAGGGGTCGCGTTGATAAAGAAAAAAGGTTTTGCAATAACAATGGTTGTTCTGTTGTTAATGGTGGCTGCACTGGCTGGTTGTAGTGGGGGAAGTTCCAGTAGTGATGGAAGTAAGGAACTGACATTCATGTTCCGTGGTGGAACAGATGAACAAAAGGCTTATAAGGAAGTAATCAAGAAATTTGAAGAGGAACATCCTGGCGTAAAGGTTAAAATGGTCGTGACGGCAGCAGATCAATATGCTACAAAGCTTAGAGCTGCGATTACAGGAAACAACCTCCCAGATATCTTTTATTTTGCCCCTGGAGATGTGAAAGCTTATGTAAACAGTGGGGTGTTGAAGAATCTCACTCCTTACATTGAGAAGAACAAGGATATTAAACTGGATAACATCTGGAAATACGGTATAGATTTGTATCGCTATGACGGCAAAATGGCCGGTCAAGGAGATATTTACGGTATGCCGAAGGACTTAGGTCCATTCGCACTTGGCTACAACAAAACGATGTTCGAAAAAGCGGGCGTGCCTTTGCCTGATAAAGACAAACCGTATACATGGGATGAGTTCATCAAGGTCAACCAAGAGTTGACCAAGGATACCAATGGTGACGGCAAGCCAGATCAATACGGTACAGGCTTTAACGTTCAGTGGGCATTGCAAGCCTTTGTATGGAGTAATGGGGCTGATTGGCTGGATGAGAGCAAAACGAAAGTAACGATTGATGATCCGAAATTTGCGGAAGCGCTTCAGTACTTTGCTGACATGCAAAACAAATATAAAATCACACCTGGTATTGAACAATCACAAACATTGGACACATACCAACGTTGGATGAAGGGCGAAATGGCATTCTTCCCGGTAGGTCCTTGGGATATGAGTACATTTGAAAAACTGCCATTTGAATATGATTTGCTGCCGTTCCCAGCCGGATCGACTGGCAAATCGGCAACATGGATTGGTTCTCTGGGTATCGGCGTTTCCTCTAAAACAAAATACCCGGATGAAGCTGTTGAACTGGTTAACTATCTGACAACTTCTAAAGAAGGAATGAAGCAGCTCGTAGATGCCAAGGTACAAATTCCGAATCTGTTGGATATGGCTGATGAATGGTCCAAAGATACGAAAACCAAGCCTAACAATAAACAAGAGTTTATTGATATCGTGAATGACTATGGACGCTCATTACCAGGCAACTATACGTATAATGCAGAATGGTACGATATTTTCTTCACAGATATTCAACCTGTACTGGATGGTAAAATTACGGCGGCAGATTATGTGAAACAAGAACAACCGAAGATGCAGAAACTGCTGGATAAAGCGGTGGAGCAAGAGAAAAAATCACAGAAATAATGCGTAAATAGAGGAAAAAGGGATGATGTTAGTGGCTAAATATCATGCTGCTAACATCATCTTCATTCCAAATTAGAAACAGAGGTGAGCCCTGTGATAACCAAATCTAATCTCTACCGCAAAGAGAAGGTATATGGATACTTATTTATTCTTCCACCTATTCTCGGTCTGCTAATCTTTACGTTATTCCCGTTTGTCTATTCGTTATACGGCTCTTTTACAGACTGGGACGGATTGGGACAAATGAACTTTATTGGCCTCGACAATTTTAAAGATTTATTTAGCGATGAGCTCTTTTATAAATCGATGTACAATACTCTTTTCTTAATGCTGGGTATTCCGATCGGTCTTGTACTAGCTTTACTGCTGGCACTAGGTTTGAATCGCAAGATTCCAGGTACGACAACATTTCGTGTGATTTACTATATCCCGGTTATTTCTTCGTTGGCTGCCGTTTCTATTATGTGGAACTGGGCATACAACGGAGACTATGGTTTGGTGAACCAATTCCTCGAAATATTCGGTATTAAGGGTCCTAACTGGCTGATGGATAAAGATACGGTCAAACCGGCCTTGATTCTCATGACCGTCTGGAAGGGTCTTGGATATACGATGCTGCTATATTTGGCAGCCCTGCAAAGCGTATCTCGCTCTTATTATGAAGCAGCAGAGCTAGATGGAGCTAGCGGATTCCAGATGTTCCGTAATATTACATGGCCAATGGTGAAACCAGTAACCTTCTTCCTGGTCGTAACTAATATCATTGGTGGTTCGCAAATCTTTACTGAAATGAACATTATGACACCTACAGGGGGTCCGGAATACTCATCCGCCTCAATCGTCTTTTATATTTGGGATAAGGCATTTAAAAACCTGCAAATGGGATATGCCTCCGCGATGGCTATGATTCTCGGCATCTTCATTTTTATCGTAACTTTGATTCAATTTAAAATGAATGAAAAATCGTCCTTTGATGGGGATTGATTTTCGCGGAAAGGAGTGAGTCTGATTATGTCCCATAGTCAAAAAACGAAAGTTACCAATATCATTATCTTTATTGTACTAGCGATTGGAGCGATTGTGATGATCGCACCGCTGCTTTGGATGCTGTCCACTTCGGTGAAAGAAAAGCAGGATGTCTTTGCTCTTCCACCAGTATGGATACCAGAGGTGTTCCAGTTTGGCAAGTATAAGGAAATTTGGGAAGCAGGACCTTTGTTAAGCGGGATCAAGAACAGCGTGATTGTGGCTGTAAGTGTTACCGTTGTAGGTACCTTCACATCCAGTGTGGCCGCTTTTGCATTTGCAAAGCTGAGATTCCCTCATAAAAACAAACTGTTTTTGGCACTCATCGCATCTATGATGATTCCATACCCAACGGTTATGATTCCACAGTTTATGATGTTTTCCAAACTTGGCTGGGTCGATACACTTTTGCCTCTGATCGTTCCAGGTTTGTTCGGAAATGTAGTTATGATCTTTTTCCTACGGCAATACTTGCTTAGCGTACCGGATGCCATTATCGAAGCTGCGAAAATTGACGGAAGTTCTTATTTCCGACTCTATTCGTCGATTACGTTCCCGCTCATTAAGCCGGCAGTTGCGGCACAGCTTATTTTATGGTTCATGGGGATTTGGAACGATTATTTGGCACCGATTATTTACTTGAACTCACCAGAAACGCAGACATTGCAGCTGGTTATCGCGAATTTTAATGCGACTTACGCCATTCAGACGGACTATCCGCTTATTATGGCAGCATCGATTATAGCATTGTTACCTGTACTGATTATATTCTTGATCTTCCAGAAACAAATTATTGAATCGGTTGCCATTTCGGGTGTCAAAGGTTAATTGACACTTGGAGGGGACGGATGAATGATGTAAGGCAGTCGCAATATGTAATGGGTAAAGGAAGGAGGAGAATAACAGTTATGGTTATGCTGCTCATGCTGGGTCTATCCGGCTGTGGGGATAACACTCCGGACCCTGTGTATCCGCAGGCTCCGCCTCCCGATCACTTGTATGATCAGAGTACGATTAACGATGAACAGCGCTGGACCATTAACAATGCACATGACCCGGCGATTATAAAAACAGATCAAGGCTATTATGTCTACTCAACGGATGTAAAGACAGGTGGAGAATTGAGACCTGGTGTCATGGTACGCAAATCGACTGATCTGATTCACTGGAATTGGGTTCAGTATGCACTCCCCGGCATTCCAAAGGAAGCAGAGGCGTGGTCATCCGCAACCAATCTGTGGGCACCGGACATCATCAAGGTGGGTGATACCTATCGGATGTATTACTCCGCTTCTACCTTTGGCAGCACACGGTCTGCGATTGGATTGCAGACATCCAGCTCCCCGGAAGGCCCTTGGAAGGATGAGGGGCTGGTCGTTAAAACAGGAGAGCATGACAAGCTGAATGCGATTGATGCCAATCCGGTGCTGGATGCAGAGGGAAATCCATGGATGGTATACGGCTCTTTTTTCGGCGGTATCTATATTACACCGCTTGATCCCCAGACTGGAAAGCTCAAAGAATCTGGCTATGGTAAAAATATCGCTGCCAGAGATCGGGCAACTGAGGACGGTGCTGTAGAAGGGCCTTACATTGTGTACAATCCAATGTTCCGTAAATACTACTTGTTCGTCTCGTATGATTCTTTGTTTGAGGACTACAATGTTCGTGTTGCCCGTTCAGATTCTATCACAGGCCCTTATGTAGACATGAATGGACATGATATGGCAGATACCAGCTATTTGCCTCAATACGAGATTGGAAACAAGGTATTGGGCGGTTATCTGTTCAGCGAAGGAGAAGGCTGGGTTGCACCAGGTCACAATTCTGTCCTGAAGGACGGTGCGGATTATTATATTGTACATCATGCGCGGGGAGAAACGGACAAGAGCTGGCCGTACCTGCATGTACGCAAAATATTGTGGACGGCAGAGGGCTGGCCGGTCGTCTCTCCGGAGCGCTATGCGGGCGAAAAGGAGCAGGATATACCCAAAAGGCTATTATCCGGCAACTGGGAGCGCATCGTGATAAGGCAGGAAGTAGACGGCCAGGTGGAAGCTGAACCGCTCCGTCTGGAAGATGGAGGGCGGGCAACCAGCGGTTCTCTTGAAGGTCACTGGAGTTTTGATGGCAAGCGTACTCTAACAATGGATTGGAGCAATACATCCGCGGGAACAAAGGAAGAATTGTTATTGCTTCCTTCATGGGACTGGGAGCTTGGTCGCCATACTTTAATTTTCACGGGTATGAATGAAAAAGGAATTTCCATTTGGGGAAAACGTATCAGCGATTAATTTGTTTGAACTACATACTACACATAGAGGAGAGAATAACCATGAATCAATCTGTACCCATTAATAATCCGGTCATTGAGCAACGGGCAGACCCTTGGATTTACAAGCATAGTGACGGATACTATTATTTCACCGGATCTGTGCCAGAGTATGACCGCATTGAGGTTCGACGAGCAAGTACTATTCAAGGCTTGAGTACAGCAGAGCCTGTCGCAGTGTGGCACAAATATGAAACGGGCCCGTTAAGTGCGAACATTTGGGCACCGGAAATTCATTATATTAACGACAAATGGTACATTTATTTTGCAGCAGCTCGTACAACGGAAACGAAGGAAGGCCTGTTCGACCACCGGATGTTCGTGCTGGAAAATGATTCAGCTAATCCTCTGGAAGGGGAATGGGTGGAAAAAGGACAGATCAAAACCCGTTGGGAGACGTTCGCTCTCGATGCGACAACCTTCCAGCATAATGGGGTTTTGTATTATGTGTGGGCTCAGAAGGACCCTGACATCGTCGGTAATTCCAATCTGTATATTTCTGAAATGAGCAATCCATGGACGCTGCGCGGTGAGCAGGTCATGATCTCCACTCCTGAATATGATTGGGAAATCATCGGTTTTAAGGTGAATGAAGGAGCAGCGGTTCTGAAACGGAACGGGCGGATCTTTATCAGTTATTCAGCTAGCGCCACAGACCACAATTATTGCATGGGCCTGTTGACAGCAGATGAGAATGCGGATTTACTTGATCCGAAATCATGGACGAAATCACCTGAGCCGGTATTCTGCACCAATGAGGAAACAGGACAATTCGGGCCAGGTCATAACAGTTTTACGGTTGCTGCTGACGGTAGCGATGTAATCGTATATCACGCCCGGAATTACAAGGAAATTACAGGCGACCCGCTGTATGACCCGAATCGTCATACACGTGTTCAGCCGTTCAACTGGAAGGAAGATGGAACACCTGATTTTGGTATTCCAGTACCCGATGGCGTTCCTGTCGATAAATAAGCGAAATCTATTATAGATGGTTGACGTGTTGCACAGCGGCACTGTAACTTTCTAGAAATCATAGGTAATTATGATTCGGATGCGTATAACAAGAGTAATAAGATATCTTCTGAGCCTTCAGGCTGGAGGATATCTTTTTGCTTTTGGTACTGTAAGGGAAGACCATCACGGCAGGCTTGAGTTCCTGCAAATTCCCGGTACAAATGTTTGCGTGGTAGCCATTCATGATTATGTGCCATCGCTGCCTTGGTTTATTTATAAATATACACAGGCCAAAGTGCATTTGGGGTTATGTATGCGTTTGGAAAGTATGTCAAGCGATTAATTGATACAAATGTTTAATATTTTCCACGAGATGGAAGCTACAAATGTATGGTAAAGTGTAATATATACAAGGTTTTATCCAAATGTCCTATCCAAAGTCTCCTGTGCATACCGAATCCGAATCACACGAGGTGAGAAAAATGCTGCAATCGTTAAAAGCCATTGCTAATTACAGGAAAGAAAGTGATCTGGCCTGGGATACACCGACTTGGCTAAAGCTGCTTGTGTCGGCTGAGGAGCGTATTGTAAATTTGGAGCGCATTCGATCCATAGGTGAGTTAAAGGATGCCAATCCTGTACTGGATTACGTGGAGCGTACGTTGCTTATTTTGGACGGACTTCCATTGTCATTCTGGGTTAAAGAGCTACTGGAGGATGTTTTGGTATGGTCTGAGACAGCCAAAGGAGGCACAGTCCGCGAGCGGCTACGCTGGCAGCATGAGGGTATAAATTTATTTGTACATAATATCGGCTCCTCCCAACTGTATGTCAGACAGGCTCAAGCAGAGTCCCCTGCTTACCCGCGCAACAGCATGACCCGAATTCTGATTGAGACACATGGATTAATTGGACAATATATACGGGGAGAAATTCCATTTGCGGAAAATCGACTGCTGCTTGAAATTACTCGTAAGGGCTGGCTGAGCCCTGAGGAACTGGAGCTTGTTTTACGGGCTCTGAACGAATGTATTATCGCCGGGGTAGAACCTGCATTATGGGACCAAGTACGCGGGGAAGTGGAGGAGCTAATCGGTTGGATTGCATGGGACAACGCACCTGTAGTCTGGAGTGTAAAGGAACGATTGAAGAGATTGCGGTCGGTTTCGATACATGCAGGGGAGCCGTTTGAGCAGGCTTACGCCGAGCTGGAGCGGGAGCTGAATGTAGAGAAGGCGCTGGCTCCGCTAGAGAATCGGACACTTTGGTATGTAGAATCCGCTTTGCAGGATTTTTCACTTCAAGAACTGGTCAAGGTATTCTTACTCACACTGAGGGATGGTACAGGACAGGAACAGTCGGCAACGGTACGGCATATCAGTTTTGAATCGCTTATGAATACGATGTATTATGACTATCGTGGTGTTAAGAAAATTAACGTATACAAAAAACGAATGATAGAAAAATACTTAAGCTCACTGTCCTGGCAGGACATTTCAAAGGGAAAACGGAAGCATAATCCTCATTTGAGTGTAACTGTAGAGCATAAAGAGGAGCTGCCAAGTACCGTATTTTTCAATTTTGTATTTTCATCAGCTGCTGAAAAACTGATCGACTTTTGTATTGAGGCAGAAAAGACGCCTCTGTATGACAAGGCAGTTTTGCTGCTGTTTGATCTGTTCGGCTTACGGCGCGATGCTTATGATCGCTTTCACAATGAGGAGACGTACCTTACAGATATGAACCAGACCGTAGATTTCAAAAGGGTCATTTTGGATTATGTGACTGGAACCCGTATATTGGATATTGGACCTGGCGGGGGCGTACTGCTGGATCTGATCGAGCAGGAAAGACCAGACTCGAAGCCGTTGGGGCTTGATATTTCTGTGAATGTGATTGAGGCGCTTAAACGTAAAAAGCAATTGGAGCACCGTCGTTGGGATGTCATCAAAGGTGATGCGCTTCAACTGGAAGAGTATGTGGAAACGGAGAGCATGGATACGGTTATTTTCTCTTCGATTCTTCACGAGTTGTATTCCTACATTGAACGAGATGGAAAAAGGTTCAATCCACAAACAGTGGAGGCTGCTCTGCGAAGCGCCTATCGTGTACTTGCACCCGGCGGGCGTATCATCATTCGTGACGGTATTATGACCGAACCAGTAGAGCAGCGCAGACGAATTCGATTCTTGGAGCCGGATGGAATGGAATGGCTGATGCGGTATGCGCAAGATTTTGCGGGCCGCCCCATTGAAATAGAGCGCGTAGGTGAGCATGAGGCTGTTTTGCCAGTAAACGATGCGATGGAATTTCTATATACCTATACATGGGGGGCGGAAGCCTATGTACATGAAGTGCAGGAGCAGTTTGGTTATTTTACCCCGTCACAGTATGAAGAGCGTATTCGTAACACACTTGGACCACAAGCGATTATCAGGGTGAGCCGCCACTATTTACAGGAGGGCTATGCCGAGGCGCTGTCCAGCCGTGTTGAGTTCATGGATGAGCAGGGCCAGCGGGTTCCTTTGCCAGACAGCACCTGTCTGATCGTGATTGAGAAGCCGAATGATAGGGCTGGAATTGCTGAATGATTTTTAATTTGAACAAGAGAATGCCTTCTGATTTGTGCCAAGCACGATTAGAAGGCATTTTTTAGAAAGCTAGTGGAGGTGTGTTCATGTATGTCCTCGCAGGTGGAAATATCCGGGTATGACCCGCAGTGGGCTGAAGAGTATATGCGAGAGAAAAGGAAAATTGTAGAGGCTCTCAGAGATGTATGTGTTGGCATAGAGCATATCGGTAGTACGTCCGTTCCCAATCTGGGAGCCAAGGCTATTATTGATATTATGGTTGGAGTGGAAGAGTTGGCAAGTCTTCAATCCGAACATCGAGAGCGTCTACAGGGTATTCAATATGAATATGTACATAAGCCTGATTTTCCAGAGAGAGCTTTCTTTCGCCGTGGAGAATGGGGAGCTGGAACTCATCACTTGCATATTTACAAGTATAAAGGTGAGCATTGGGAAAACCATCTATTGTTCAGAGATTACTTAAAAGCGCATCCTGATAGCCTGCGAGCGTATGATACTTTAAAAAAAGATTTGGCGCATCAATTCAAACATGACCGTGCAGCGTATACCGAAGCCAAAGGACCATTCATTCGGCAGGTGGTTGAGCGGGCGAAGCTTGAAAGATATAGGCAAGGACAGATGAATTCTTAGTACGTATGGACACAAGGTGGAGGAATGATGAAGAATATGATGCTTGATGCACAGGTAACGCCGAATGGCTTAAAAGACAGAATGCTGCTGCTGTCAGCGCTGGACATTATATTGTCTCCAGAAGATTGGTTACGCACGTATCGTATGCAGTCTGAATGGTCTGGTGATGTGTGCCTAGGTGAGGTGAACAACGGCGCTGGAGATACGATTCATATGCTATGGACGTGTGGAGGTGTGCTGTTGAAGGGTTTTGACCACGAATCCCCTGTAAGTCCTCATGCGAGAGACGAATATGAGGTCTGGCCGGGCATGTACGACGGTGTGCCTGATGATATGATGGAGCTTTTGGAAGATGAAGCGTTGGAGAAAGAGGACGTTACCTTTTGTATGTGGAGGGAAGCGGGAGATGAGGAGTGGCGTATGGGCAACGCGAACTTTCCTAAGGGATATGACGATGGCTCATCCTTTTTGCTGGGGAAAATTATAGTTACACCGGAGGAATATCAGGATTGGGCTGAAAGTTACTATGAGTTGCCGATTTCTCTAGGGGTGGTAAGCCAGATTTTCAACGGCGTTCCGATCACTGCCCAGATGATCTCTGCGCTTCATCCACAGCGTAACGTTACGGAAGCGATAAAGGAGCTAAAGCAGCTTGGCGTTCAAGTGCATGAAAGCTAAGAATACAGATTTGTTTTTCTTGACAAGTTTTGTATATAATACAGGAGAAATGCTGGGTTAATCACCTCGAATTAAAGGAGCTGTGTTGAAGATGTCCAAACGTTTGATTCCTTACATCACGATGGATGGAAATGCAAAAGAAGCAATCGAATTTTATAAAGAGGCATTGGATGCTCAACTGCTTTTTATTCAAACCTTTGGGGAAATGCCGGAAAACCCCGATTTTCCCATTCCCGCAGAGGTCAAGGAACGTGTGGGACATGCTACCCTTAAAGTGGGTGAGACAGAGCTCATGTTTTCTGATACCTTTCCCGGATCACCGTTTAGCAGTGGGAATCAGGTGAGCATCTGTATTACAACCGATAGTGTGGAGCAAGCTCAAAAAATGTTTGATGCTCTACAGCAAGGAGGACAGGTGGGAATGCCTTTGCAGGAAACCCATTTTAGTCCAGCTTATGGGAATGTAACAGACAAGTTTGGTGTCACCTTTCAAATGTTCACAGAGGCTCGGTCTTAAGAAATGGAAAACGGCTCGATTCCGCTACTTTAGCGATCTGGCCGTTTTTTTGCGTGTATGTCCTCGTCTGAAGAATAAATATACATACAGCATGGGGAGTGATATCTTTTTTACCCTGCTTGCCGTTTAGTAGATTAGGTTTATTTACTGAATGCTTAGACGCTTGTTGAAATAGAAACAAAAATATATTATATTATGTTGTTAATGCACCAACGGGTGGGAGGACAGGCCATGAACAAAGAAGAACAGGTCATGATGGGGTTCAGGGACTTATATAACAAGATGGTGTGGCTTAATAAGGATAAGATGGAAGACAGTCTTAAGGGTTATAAGTCTTCTGAAGTCCATTGCATCGAATACATTGAAAGAAATGTAGATTCCAACGTGACAAAACTTGCGGAGTCCCTTTATATGACTAGCGGTGCCATAAGTAAAATAACTAAGAAGCTCATAAAAAAAGGCATTATCGAAAGCTACCAGAAGCCGGATAACAAGAAAGAAATCTATTTTCGGCTTACGGAGCAAGGGAAAGTAATCTATAAAATCCATGAGGACTTGCATAAAGAGTTTCAAGAGCGAGATAAAGCCGTGTTTGAACAGGTAACCGAGGAACAATTTGATAGTATGCTTAGCTTCGTGGAAAAGTATAATAGGCATTTGGATGCGGAAATAAAGAAACAGGGTATAGATATTAAGTCGGAATAAATCTGAATAATGAAAATCAAATCACAGGCAGCCGGGCTCTATTGAGAATGAAGTGACCCCTTAAAGTTAGACAACTATTTTTATGCAACCAGTTGGGCATGA
>RCUF01000140.1_pt1 | contig 36299 bp, 34 predicted proteins | sample 2166311 | NCBI WGS metagenome assembly RCUF01 (sample SAMN09932608, study PRJNA488358) | compost metagenome | feature: garden; material: soil; isolation source: compost soil in 4-hydroxybenzonitrile-enriched culture | place: Germany: Experimental Botanical Garden Goettingen | collected 2016-01-27
GCCCCTCCCGCGACCGGACTTTCACCGGTTAGAGAATGCGTGCTTCTGGGCACGCACAAAAGAAAAAAGCCGCTGAATAGCGACTTTTAGGGATTTCTTTTCATAGGATGTTGAATATGCTTCATTTGGAGACTGGGGTTGGATCACATCTCACAGTGTGCTTCCCATGTGCTAGGCTAGTTTACTGGTGATGGACCATCTTCCTCAGCACGAATGCGAAGCGCATAATAAGGCCGACTCGGCAATGGGATGCGGCTCTTTCCACGATAGCTCGAAGGTAATCAGGCTTTCCTTGTCTTCATGACTAAAAACGACATTCCATTCAACATCACATAGAGATTACCTTCGAAAGGTCCTAGTAACCGAAGTTCGAACCGCTCCCATTGAGCGACCGTTTCTTGACACATAGTATTTTCCATGATAAATCCTCACCTTTCTCATCGTGATCATCCAAGCATGAAAATATCTGTGTTACATGCATCGTTTATACCGTTAAGTTAACTTAGTACATATATATTTCAATACAAAATGGACATTCAATAACTATTACAATACGAGTCGTGGTCCAAAAATCCTTCCAAGAATTATCCTTTTTATCGTCGAATTTAGAAGCAAATTTGCCATCCTTTGTATCCAGTTTGGCTGAAAGAAATTTTAATTTGCACGGTTCAAAAATGGGAGTATAATGATCTAGGAAATTCGGTAGTGCAACTTTCACGCTGACATTTTCACACCCACTACACTGTCTGAAGGATGCGTGTCAAATTGAATAGACATAAGGCCAATTTGCTTGTTTTGCTCGTTACTCTTGGATGGGGATTTTCCTACCTGTTCATGAAATTAGGGTTAGAGTCCATCGAAGAATTTAACCTGCTTGCGCTTCGGTTCGGAATTGCCTTTATTGTAACAGCTTCTGTTTTTCACAAGCGCTTGCGTGTTATCGACAAAACAACCATTGGTTATGGAGCGCTGCTCGGAGCCATTTTGCTTGGGGTATGCGCTTTTATCCTGTTTGGTCTGAAGACCACCAGCACCTCGAATGCCGGCTTCCTTGTCGGGCTTACAGTTATTTTTGTTCCATTGTTAAATGTGATCCTTTTCCGCAAAAGGATGGAGGAAAGTCATCGGATCGGTGCCCTTCTGGCGATCATCGGCATCGGGATGCTGACCTTGAATCGTGAGCTGAGCATGCACCCGGGCGATATTCTTTGTATTGCGGGGGGAATTTGTAATGCGCTGTATATTCTGGTCACTGGTGCAGCGGTGAAAAAATGCGATTCGATTGCGGTGGGCATCTTGTCCTTGGGCTTCACGGCCATTTTCGCGCTCATCCTCTCTTTCTTTTTCGAGTCTCCAGTCCTTCCTGCCACAATCAACGGCTGGTTGGCTATTTTGGCTCTTAGTCTAGTCTGTAGCGCCTTTTGCTTCATTGCCCAGTCGATATCCCTGAAGTATATTGCACCTGTGCAATTAGGACTCATGTATGCACTGGAGCCCATATTCGCTGCTGTAGTTGCTTTTATTTTCGTGGGCGAACGATTAACTATTCAGGGTTATATGGGAGCTATATTGGTAGTGAGCGGAATACTGATCTCGCAGTGGATGGAGCAGCGGAAAAAGCAAGGACACCGGTTTGTATTTCCCCTCTCCCCTTCTAGTAGGGACAAGCATCCTACGTGATATGTCTCAGCCTCAAGACAACCGAGAATCAAGGTGGCTAAGAACCAATGCTTGGTTACAACAACAATCGTTGCTCTGTCGAATTCAGTCTTGGTTAACATGGATAAATGTGCCTAATTAATAATATATGCCACGAGATTTTTCTCATATCGTATGGACTAATGTGTAAAAGCCGCTAACATAGCGGCTTTTTTTAATTCCTTATTGTTTTTTTAATGCTCGTCCAGTTCGTTCATCACGCCATAGAGAAGTGTGCTCTCAAGCTGAAGATATGTATGCAGTTGGTGCTCGATCCGGCTTAACAGCTTCCAGTCGTTGTTAAGATTAAATTTCAAAACCAGATTCCTTAGCGACTCGTGATGATTCACAATCATTGTATAGCGCTCAAGAACGTCATCGTCTGGCTTAAGGATCGCCAGCTCCATCAAATAACGCAGGCGTTGCAGCATTATTATTTTGTGCTCCCAGAACAAGTGAAAGGCTCTGCGATCTATTTGGACAAATGGTGCTGAATGAAGCTTGTCTTTTACTTTCTCGATCGAATACTCCACGGCCTTTATACCGAACAGTGTCTTCTCCTTGAAGCTTAGGTCAACCGTGATGGATGAATTCAGGTAGCGACGAATCGATTCAGCAATCTGATCAAGCTGCAGCGAATAATCCTGTTCTTCACGAATGCTGAGAAGATGGACGTTCTTGAAAAATTCGTTATCGCTAACTATACTGTAATACCCTTGCTCGATCTCTTCTGCTGGACACTCAGTCCTTATATATTTACCGTCAGCCAAATTATCCGCCACGAGAAAGGTTCGTTTCCGCTCATCATAACCATACACAAATATTTCGTGCCAATGGGTTGCTTGTTGATATTGCTTAGAAACAGAAATGTACGATCGGTCTACATAGAAGTAAAGATAATAATCAGAATGGAGAGATTCTATGATAAAATCCGTCAGGCTCTGCCATTTCCGATTCAGAATATCCCGGGGGATCTGATGATGATTAATCCATGGAATGTTATCAAGCAAGGTGTGGTGGTTATCGAAGAAGTAGGAATCCCAGTCCTCCACATAACGAATCTGTATGAAGTTATTGTACAACCAAGGCAAGTATTTATCGTTGTTCGAGAGCATGGAAGTGACGCTTCCATAGACATTGTACGTATAAAATGCCGGCTCATAGAATGGCAGGGTAATTGAAGCCACGCTCATACCTCCCACGGGTTCTAAATTGAATTGCACTACGTCAGGACATCTATTTCTAATCATTACCAACTCCCCTCATGTTATCTTGGTTTTTGGTAGTATTCAATATCATTTGCTACTAGTCGGGGGAAGTGCTCCGATGAGATGTGGAATGCTCAAGATATACGACGATTTACATGAATCTGTTGTATACACAATAAAATCGCTGAAATTAACGATTCATATGCCTTGTTTTCTTCCCTTGATTATATACAATTATGGACAGGTGTCGCTAAAACATCATTTGTAGTCTTATATATAAAGATGATAGGGGTTGTTTGTTTGGCAAGGCATAATCGAATGTTGATTTTCATACTGACTGTAGGTGTATTCGGCATTTTGAATACCGAGATGGGTGTTATTGGTATATTGCCTTCCCTTGCTGAGCACTTTAACGTGAGCGTCACTCAAGCGGGGCTGCTGGTAAGTGTGTTCGCTCTTGGGATCGCCGTCTCTGGCCCGATCTTTCCGTTATTGTTGTCGGGTGTGGATCGTCGAAAGGTCATGCTGCTTGTACTGGGTGTCTTTGTGTTAGGAAATGTGGTGGCTATGTTCACGACCAGCTTCACGGTTCTGTTGATTGCTCGCATCATTCCGGCCCTCCTGCATCCTGTCTATTGTTCATTGGCCTTTACCGCCGCTGCTTCCTCCGTGAGTAAAGAGGAAGCGCCCAAAGCAGTCGCCAAGGTATTCCTCGGGGTCTCTGCTGGTATGGTAGCCGGGGTACCGATCGCAAGCTTCATAGATAGTGCTATATCCTATGAAATGGCCATGGCGTTTTTTGCTATTGTTAATATTATCGTTTTCGTAGCGACCTTGCTGTTTGTGCCTTCCATGCCGGTAAAAGAAAGACTTTCCTATGGTGATCAATTCTCGGTATTGAAAAAGCCGGTGCTGTGGTTCTCAATCATCGCAGTTATTCTAATGAACTCGTCCGTCTTCGGGGTGTACAGTTATGTGACGGAGTACCTGAACATCGTGACGAAGCTGTCTCCACGTGAGGTCAGCTTGACGTTATTCCTGTTTGGCGGAGCCAATATGGTCGGTAACCTGATTGCAGGAAGGCTGCTTGCTCGCCATGCTGGACCATTCATCGTTATTTTCCCGCTACTTCTGGGGGCAGTATATGTAATTTTATTTTTCGTGGGAGGCTTTCCTGTACCTGTGGCATTCATTACTCTAGTGTGGGGAGTACTCGCCGGAGGCATCATGGCCAATATGAATCAATACTTGATTTCGTCTGCGGCACCTGAAGCTCCTGATTTTGCCAATGGATTGTTCATATCCGCGTGCAATATTGGGACCACGGTGGGGGCCGCGCTTGGCGGACTATTTATATCAGGAATGGGCGTGAAATATGTTGTATGGGTGGGCATCCTTTCTGTGATAGTGGGTCTAGTAACTATTTTGCTCAGAAAGCCATATCATAGCCCGGCAGCACGCACGACTAAGCAGTATTCGGCCTAAAAGAAACCCACCTCATCTTGACGTTCAACGTTGAAATGAGGTGGGTCTTATTCCTTCACTTCAAATACACACCTATATGAGTACATACCTACAGTGCTGAAAAAAACTTACCTTCGAGCATTCTGCCAACATCAACACGAGATACGGATACTTCCATATCAAAAACAACTATGCTAACAACTTCAACCAGGCGATTACGATTGGTGAAAAAGCGCGCATTTACTCAGAAAACAACTATTTCGGAGCGGGTGCGGAAAAAGGCGGTATACTCGATGACAAGGCTAACGGCGAATTCACCGATACAGGCAGTACACCTGCCTTAACTGCTCCGAAGTCCCCAAAAACAAACTGGAGACCTAGCAGTAACTACAGCTATGAAGTACGTGATGCGAGCTATGCGCGTGAATTTGTGACCAAATATGCCGGCTCATCCAACACAACGCTTGTCTTTGGCAAATAGATATTCAATATGTGCTTGCGGCCCAGTGTGAGGCAGAGCTAAATATCTAACTCTCTGGCAGTGTTTAGATCTGTCTCACACGTAGGGCCAGTCGGAAATTACATTAAACTGCGTAAATTTCTGTAAGGCTATCCTCTAACGTCATCGGCTTTCTACCTAATAGCATTTCAAACTCCTCGCTTAAGAAGCTATATCTCGTCCTTCCCTCCTATCCATGATAAAGCCACTATCATTGAATGAACCTTCTTTTCCTCCTGGATCCACAACAACTAGCTTTATTTTGCTGGCGGAATGCTTTGCGGGTTGTTGAATACATTTTGCGGATCGTACTTCGCTTTTACTTTTCTAAGCCTGGCGTAGTTCTTTCCGTAATAGACCGGTCCTGAGCATTTAATGCCTTGGTCTGGCACGTTGATATACGATCCTACAATATAAGGCTCCAGTTTCTTTCTCGTGCTTCGGGTCAGAGCGATATTTCTGGCCGCATGGGATGGCTTCACCCACGAGCTGTTCCATTCAACATAGTAATCGGCCTTTCTCCAGTAGAACGCAGTAGCTTGAGGTGCAATCCGACTTACAGCCCCACCCCAATTCAAGAAATAGAAGCCTGCTGGTGTACCTCCCTCCGCCTTTTCTAGGAATTCGCGCATGGCTTTGAAGGCTTTTTCAGGGAATGGACGTCTGCCAAAGCCGCTGGAGAACTGATTGCTGAATCTTTGCGTGAGTACAGGGTCCGGAGCCAGCATGAACTTTGTGGCTTGCGTGTATGGAAGGTACTGAATATTTTTTTGAGTAGGTGTTCCTACACTAAGAATGGGTGCCAGCTGCCGAAGAGCTTCACTCTTTGATCCAAGGTACAGTCCCAGCATGCTGACATTTCCGCCTTTTTTGGGACCTACGCTTAATTCACTACCTAGCTTGGTGCTGGCATTAGGTGCCCATACCTGCCATTTCTTCACGACCTTCTCGAATTGTTCCCATGGCCAGGTAATACGAAATACGGTCGCTTTGGCTGGAGCACGCAGCACCTTGAACTTATATTTGGTGTACACGCCGAAGTTACCTCCCCCGCCGCCACGTGTGGCCCACAGAAGATCCGAATTCTGTTTTTTGTTCGCTCGAATGACCCGCCCCTTTGCATCAACCATTTCGACCTCCAGCAGGTTGTCGCTGATCAGACCGATGGTTCTTTGCAATGGGCCGATGCCACCACCGGGTGTAATTCCGCCGATGCCGACCGTTGGGCTGTCACCAAATGGGGCCATGAAGCCTTGCTTCGCCAGCGTATCTACGATCCTTCCTACCCGATTCCCGGTCTCAACAACAACCGTTCCATTTTTTTTGTTTAGTTTTATTTTCTTCATCTCACTAACGTCGATGACAATGCCGCCATTAACCTGTGAAAGGTTGGTCTCTAATGCGTGTCTCCCGCTTCTTGGACGAATAGGAACCTTATTATGGCGAGCCCAGCTTATGGCATTCGCAACATCCGCTGTCTGCTGAGCGAACACGAATACCTTGGGAAATCTGTCCGTATGTGGGTCCCAGTTCTTACGCGCCCGCTCGTAACCGGGTTCACCCTTGAAAACCACTCGACCTGTAAGCTTTTTGCTTGAATTCACCTATTTACTCAACTCCTTAGATTAAGTAAAGCTCCATGTCTGTTCATGAACAATCTGGGCTGGTTCCATATAACCTATGTAGGAGGTTCGCAATGTGTATAGGCTAGTGCTGAGATGTCTTAGGCATAATTAGCGCTGAAATATAGATGCGCATCCCAAAAAAGGCCTATGTATGCAAAGTGCACACATAGGCCTACATCTCCATCCAGATCAACCTAGAACTGGTTGGCTTCGTTCAATTTATACTAATTGCAGCAGCCACGCAAGAGCAACCTGTGCATGCGGAATTCCACGGTTAGCGGCGACAACGGCAACTCTTGCGACAACCTTATGATCTGCTCTTCTGTCTTCATCAAAAGCACCTTAGCTACATGCCCTTGCCCCTTCGATATTTGGGCGAGGGTATTCCTCATTGTGGAGTCTTACGTATCGCTCTGGACGGTCGAGAGGGAGACAAGAACGGGTCCGGCAAAATCGGAAGCCTCCTCCCCCTTCGGATTATGAAGGCGGAACAGGAAAGCATCCCCTGCTTCTGATGTCCACACCATATAATCGCTAATCCCTTTCTCCCCGGAAGCTTGAAGATAGAGTTCTGCGTAGCCAAGTGGGTGCTCCACCAACTCGCCGCTATAATCGGACACCTCACCAGCCTGGCTTAACTCTTCACTTCCTGCAGCTTCAAGCTGAGCGATATCATAATCTGCTGGCAGTGGCTCAATGTCGACATAATAATCCGGATTACTGCTCAAGGATAAGCGCCCCACAGCCGGATCAAATGCAAATTTCTCGAAGACATACAAGGAGAACCCCTCCCCCTTCTGCAGGACTGCTTCCAGGGATTGGTTGCCTTCAGCTGTCAGTAGCTCAAAGCTTTCAGTATGCGGGCGGGTTGCTACTTCGGGTGCCTCCTGCCCAGAGGAAGGTGGTGAGGTTACTTCGGTTTCTGGACCTGCTGCTCCTGGGGTGTCGGTAGTATCGGTAGTGTCCGTAGGAACTGAACCTCCCGTACATGCGGTTAGCATGAAGACCATGACGAACATCAGTATAATTGTTCCCAATGGATATCTGTTATTCAATCTGATCGCTCCTTTCGTATCTTCTCCTCTAGCTCTGGATATAACACATCACACTACATTAACGGTTCAGCACTCTCTAATGTTTCAATGATATGTTATTACCCATTATGGAGAAGGTACTCACATGCAGAGCTTAACTGGAACAATCAGCCCAGCACTGTTAAGCTTCTCTTCGCTAACTGAATGAAAGCATCCATGGATGGAGAAATCCACTTCTCACGATGCCAATGACCTGATTGCTATGCTTCGTACGGGAATACATGGGGATATAAGCGATAATCCTGTAGATCGCGGCAACCTTGAACAGGCGTTACGCAACATTACCTCCCCTGCACTTGTTATGCCAGGATCCAGTGATTTATTTTTCACACCCGAGGACAGTGCTTATGATGCTCAACATATGCCGAATGCAATACTTCAGCCCATCGAGTCCAGGTGGGGACATTGCTTTGGGATCGGAGCGAACGAGGCGGATTCTCTCGTTATAGATGGCTATCTAAGAGGATTTTTAGGAAAAGAATAACTTAGTACCACATATGATTAGCAGCTGGATAGCAATGCAATGCAAGCCGGAGCGATTATCGCCCCGGCTTGGTAATATCTCGGGAGCAACCTAGCGCCACCGCATGGCTACGCCGTTCCCGCTCCAGCATCCTCCCTGCTTTCTCGTCAGGATCGCTACGACTGCTGTATTACTGCCGCAAGCATATATTTTTTTATTCCGCTAAGATAGGGAGCTCGGCTCCGTTCTTCAGGAACAATGGAATACGCTCTAATGGCGCTTCTACCTTGATGGTACAGCCCCCTTCCACCGTATCACCGCTATAGGCATTCTTCCACGAGGCTCCTGCAGGCAGATAGACTTGGCGGCTTCGCTGACCCTCGCGGACTACAGGAGCAACCAGTAAATCTGGACCGAACATATACTGGTCCTCTACCTCCCATGACCTCGGATCGTTATCAAAATCATAGAATAGCGGGCGCATCGGTGGCGCTCCCTTCTCATGGGCTTCCCGCATCAATCCAGAAATATAAGGCTTCAGGCGTTCGCGTAAATACATGAATTCACGGAAAATCTCATATGCCTCGTCTCCGTAGCTCCATACTTCATTATCCGACCCACTACCACAGATGCCTCCTCCTGCCGTCCCGGTGGGTGGAATAAACGGCTGACGATCACCATGAAGGCGGAAGACAGGACACAACGCACCATACTGAAACCAGCGAATCATACATTCCCGGAACGATGGGCTCTCTGGATCACCTCCATGAAAACCGCCAATGTCCGTCGTCCACCAAGGAATCCCTGCAATAGCCATATTCAAGCCTGCTTTCACCTGGATCTCCAACACCTTGAAGCTCGAGTGTATATCTCCTGACCAGACAAGTGCACCGTAGCGTTGACTTCCCGCCCAGGCACAGCGCACCAGATTGACAATATTCGCTTGCCCCTCCGCTTTCATTCCTTCGTAGAAAGTTTGGCTATACTTTACTGGATAAATGTTGCCGATCTGCATACTGGAGCCCATACGATAGCGGTAAATATCATGATCATAGACGCTTAGCTCCGGCTCCGCCTCATCTAGCCAAAACACTCGAATGCCTTTGTCGTAATAATTCTTCTTAATCAGCCCCCATAGGAACCTACGTGCTTCAGGATTCGTCGCGTCAAAAATAGCATTTTGACCGAGAAATTGAAACTGGGTGCGCACGCCGCGATCGGAGCGCAGCAGGTATCCCTTTTCCAGCATCTCTCGATAGTTCTCGCTCTCCGTCTGCACCGTAGGCCATACTGAGATCATCAGCTCGATGCCCATCTCCCCCAGCTCCTTGACCATCGCTTCAGGATCAGGCCAATAGATCGGATCGAACCTCCAATCTCCTTGATTGGTCCAGTGAAAGAAGTCGATGACAATCACATCAATCGGCAATTGCCTGCGCTTATATTCTCTCGCTACCGTAAGCAGCTCCTCCTGGGTACGGTAACGAAGCTTGCACTGCCAGAAGCCGAGACCATAATCCGGCATCATCGGTACCTTGCCCGTGACGGCGGCGTAGCTTTCTTCAATCTCTGCTGGAGAGTCGCCTGCCGTGATCCAATAATCGAGCTGCTTGGTGGAGGGTGCGCTCCACTCCGTGACGTTCAGACTAAAATGGACTTGTCCAATGGCCGGATTGTGCCACAGAAAGCCGTAACCGGCGCTAGATAGCACAAAAGGTACACTAATTTGACTATTGCGGTGAGTCAATTCCAATGAGCAACCCTTCAGATTAAGAAAGGAATGCTGGTATTGTCCCATGCCGAAGAGCTTCTCGGATGGATCTGACTCTAGTCGAAGCTTGACGGAATAATCACTGCTTCCCGGGTAAGGCTTGAGCTCTCGGCCACCGTACTTCAATTGATAGGTATCTTCCGTTTCATTGAGTAGCAGCTTTCCATCCCTGTTATAAAAGGAGATTTGTCCTTGCTTGGTAATTTCAGCTTTGATTTTACCGTTCACAATTGTTGCTCTGTCCTCTTCAATCATCACCTGCGCGTTGGCTGAAGGAGCTGGCAGCAGCGCCCACTCATCATTCTGAATGTCGTTATAGGAGGCGCGAACACGAAATGCATTCTCCCCCCATGCCTCGATCCATACCCGCTCATGATCATATTCTCGTATAAGTCTCCCATTCTCCGAGCGAAACATAGCAGCAGACCTCCATATCAGCATATAATTGGATTACAGCCCCATTATAGCGGACACAGTCAGAACAGAATCTACGAAAACTACGTATTATTCATACGATATTACGATTGTTATGGAGATGAGCATGTTCATGCATATACATGACGCGAAGCTTTATTCCTGGAGACAAGAACACACTGAAATACCGGAATACACCTTTCCGGTTAATGTGTTTCATATCCATTTTCCTGACCGTTATATCATACCGCCCCACTGGCACGATCATCTGGAATGGATTTATATTACGAAAGGGAGCTTTCAGGTACAGATTGGTTCCGACTCTAGACAATTGCATGCAGGAGAGGCCGCCTGGGTCAACCGCAGACAAATGCATTGCGCTCATCCGATGGAACAGGGAAGTGAACTTTATGCCATTGTGTATAATGAGGCATTACTGAAAGGGGTACAAGACTTTACCGAGGTGCAATATATCCAGCCACTGCTAGCAGGAGAAGTCGCGTTGCCTGTATTCTATGATCGGGACTTGCCGATGTCCGATATGGTGCGCGAATCACTTGAGCGTCTGATTGTGCTGCACCGTGATCAAAGTCTGGGCTATGAATTGCGGTTCAAGGGCGAACTGCTCAGTCTGCTCGGGTTGGCATTTCAACGAAGCAATCACCATAATCGTAACCAGAACATCCGACGGGATACAGGCATACATCCATTGCTTATGCATTTAAGCAGTCATTTCCACGAACCACTTACAGTAGAGCAAGCCGCTCGTATGTGCTGTGTTACGCCCAATTACTTCTGTTCACTGTTCAAGAAAACAACAGGTACGACGCTGGTTAAATATATTCATATGCTGCGAGTTCATGAAGCCTGCCGACTCCTCCAGCTTCGACGCTATTCCGTGCAGGACGTAGCCAGTCAGGTCGGATTCTCCAACCTGACCTACTTCGGCAGAGTGTTCAAGAGCTTCACCGGAACGTCACCCAGACAGTACATGGCTCGTTCTCATATAAATGAATAGGACAATTACATTTTGCCAGCAACGGTACCTATGAGATCAACGGTGCAACTTCTATTGTAACCGCATTCAAGAAGCTGAGTTGTCGTCGAAGGATTGATAGTCAAACCAATCAAAATGGGCTGGTGTAATAGATCGTGCTCCGTTACCAGTTGCATACATAGCCATGAAGACTCCTGTAAAGCCGCCTGCTACTTCCGTGGCGAGTAGCCCGCATTCACCTTTTCCGAACCAGAACGGTTCTTTGTCCTCGCTCTCGGAAAATCCAAAGTGAGAGTGTGTTTTGTCCGTTTGAATGGTTAAAATGATATGTTCAGGCGACCAGGGAATCTCACTCTCGACCTTCCACAGGGTGCCTAATCGTCTGCGAAAGATCAGCTTGCTGTCCCCAGCTATACGAATTAAAGCCATGTCATAATGAAAGCGTTCGTTCATATACACAGTAATACCTGCTTCTTCACCGTCTTGCTGCGGCTCAAATGATAAATACGTCGAGGCTCGGCAATGAAAATCCTGCTGTCGTCTACCGACGAATGCTGGTGAGTGGACTTCATTCAAAGTATCCGGGGAGCCGTACAAGGTAAGCCAGCCTTAAGTGACCAATTCTCTGGATACGGTGAACGGAGGAATGTCCAGGAAGCAGCAAGGCTCTCGCTATTGAAGTCATCCCTCACGGGAGCAGTAGTCTGTGCTGCCAGAGTAAGATCCTCAGCAGGCATGATGTCATCAATGGTTCCATTGTTGCCGATCATTGGCCAACCTTCATCCGTCCAACGAACAGGTGCCAGGAAGGTTTCACGACCAAGGTGATGACGCGGAGGATACCCATTAGGTCTTATTCCCAGAAACACGGCCCACCAGCTGCCTTGAGGAGTCTGAACCAGATCGGCATGTCCCGTGGCGTGAATGGACTTTAGAAGACTCCGATGCGATAGAATCGGGTTATAGGGACAGCTTTCAAATGGACCATCTGGCCTCTTGCTTCTAGTGGTCTACACGAATAGGGTCTGACCACTTCCCAAAGGGGTCCTCGGTGTGTACGTAGAAGTTACCGCAGTCTGACACATTGGTGGTTGTCATGTAGAACGTACCATTACAATAACGAATGGTTGGTGCATAAATTCCGCCTGAACTGCCGGCCTTACTAAGATTCAGTTGTTCTGTTCTTGTTAATACATGACCGATCTGCTGCCAGTTCACCAGGTCTTTGCTATGAAATAATGGAACGCCAGGGAAGTATTCAAACGAACTGGTCATAAGATAATAGTCATTGCCAACTCTGCAAATGCTCGGATCAGGATGAAAACCACGGATGACAGGATTACGATATTTCATAGACAAGTTCTCCTTAGCACGGTTCATGGAGCTTGCTATCCAATTGTCAAGGCTGTATGAGCATCAGGAGCAGCAAGGAACCCATGGTGGGCTCCTACATTTGGCAAAAGCGATTTCTTATATGGAGGATCACTATATTAAGCCTCTGTCCCGTGAGGAAATTGCAGCCCAATCGAATGTATCCGTAAGACATTTGAATCGACTATTCCAGTCGTACTATGACACAACACCCTTTGCCTATCTCCAGCAGCTCCGTCTGGAGCATGCGCGTAGATTACTGGAGACCACTTCCCTTCCCATATCAGACATAGCTTATAAGAGTGGATTTAATGATAGCAATTATTTTACTCGTCAGTTCACAAGGATGCTTGGTCAATCACCTAAGGCTTATCGAAAAAAAAGCTGATACGCTCCAGACTAACTTGCGGTGTCATTACTACTGAGTTCTTGGATAAAGGATTGAAGTGTATGGGTAATATACGAATCTTTTCGATGGCTTCCTTTGTGGTCGTCAGTTCAGCTTCCTTATTCAATGTACTGCCTGTACCTGATTGGGACACTTTACTCTCCATTAAGCTTCAGATGTCTTTCATGGTGATCTTCCCAGGGCTCATTGCTCTATTGAGCTGGAATGTTGGGGTCAAATTACTTTCTCCCATAAATGGCATTCTGTTCATGAGTCTGGTGCCGGTAACGACCTTCATTCTAATAAGCCTGCAAGGGTATGCAGTTAGCATGAGTGAATTCTTCGGAACTCTGCTGGTAATTTGGGCCTTGATCTATAACAATTTTTATCAGCGAAAAGGTTTGAAAGTGCAACAAGTGGCTATAGAGCATTAAGCGGGCTATAGAGCATTAAGCAGTATTGCATACATGAAAGGGCACACCCTATTACTTGGTGCTGCCCTCTTCACTAATTTCAACCAGCCATTTCTTCACGGTTAAAGGTTTCTTTCCAGCAAGCTTCCTACCTTCTCTGCCATCTCCTGAGGCGGATAAGGCATCCCATTCTTGAGCCACCATTCCACGACACCTACGTAAGCATTCGCAACAAATTCGACAACGACTTCTTCGCTTTGGCCGAGATTTTTACCTTGGGTAATATCCACATCTTTCCTGAATTCTTCGATATTATATTGAACAAACCGACTTCGAAAATACGGAGCTCCACCGCTTGCGAGCATCGTCGAGAAGAACAAGTAATTATTCGCAAGGTATTCCATGCAGTGCACTGTGGATTCAATCCAGTCTAGATCGGCTTCCAATTCACAAAGATTGGCCATGTTATGGATGTGTTCTTCTATAATCTTATCGAGCAGATCAAACTTATCCAAGTAATGCAGGTACACCGTTGCACGGTTAATATTAGCCCGATCAGAAATATCCTGAATGGTGATGTGATCAAAGCTCCTCTCCGACATCAATTCGAGGAATGCTTTTTTGATTGCTTCTTGTGTTCTGAGAATTCTTCGGTCCACTTTTACCATGTTACACACCATGCTTTCTTTGAAATTGTCGACAATTTAATTGGATATGTTGTTTATACATCAGAATAGATGGAATTAGCGAGTTCTATGCCTTGCTTTGTCTTGCGAATGGAGTCTGCACAGGAAGGCACCAACATTCGTACAGCAACCATTTACCCAGCTGCGATCAATACGGAATTGCTGGATACGATCTCGAACAAGGAAGTGTCCGCGGGGATGACTGCACTGTACGAACGATATGGTATCTCATCGGATCGAGTGGCCAATGTTGTTGCGTTCGCAATTGATCAGCCAGAGGACACGAATATAAATGAGTTCACCATCGGGCCAACAAGTCAGCCTTGGTAATTCAGTCGCTTAAGTGCAATTGACGTAAACGCTCGTACTGGCAGGGAAGTCATAATACCCTGCTTGTGCGAGCTTTTCGTTTTCCGATATCCACGACGGTCGGGATGCCTAGCTTTTCTTGGAATTGTTGAACTTTTTCCTTAGGTGCTGTTAGCCGCTTGGCATTCACTCTCTCGTACCTGGGCCTTGGGGCCGGAACAAAGAAGAAGCATGATTTCCATGAATGAAGAGATCGAACCATAGACAAAATAAAGATCGTTAATCAGATAATAATAACCCATTCATAAGGCGGTGAAATGGCATGCAATGGATGAGATTCCTACGGGGAAAAGTAAATAATCGAGGGGTTTTAATGTCGTTATTGGCTTTGGGAGTTGGATTTACCACCCTCGGTATTACACGGCGCGGCAGATTACGCAACATTGGCTGGCGTCAAATGTTGTCGTCGCCTATTCGAAAAATGTTCTAAGCACATCATCTATAATCGCAATACAGCCACCGGTATAAATTATACCGGTGGTCTCATGATCAAGGCATAAACGCTACAAATGAGGAAGGTGAGTTCAAATGGCCCACGCTTTTATAAATGGATATCAAATGCAATATAAGGATTGCGGAAAAGGAACAGCCATCATATTCATTCATCCTCCGGTATTGACAAGCTTGAATTTTCAGTATCAGATGACCTTGTCGACGAATTTTCGGATTATCACTTTTGATATTCGGGGCCATGGACAAAGTGAAGCTTCCAGCAAAGAAATTACTTATCCGTTAATCGTCGAGGATATCAGGCATCTGATGGATCATTTGAAGATTGAAAAAGCATTTTTGTGCGGATACTCAACAGGCGGCGCGGTAGTGCTGGATTTTCTGTTGGCCTGTCCTGAACGAGCACTCGGCGGCATTGTCATTAGCGGAATGTCAGAAGTGAACGATAAAAAGTTAAGAAACAAAATCGCGCGCGGTTGCTTCTTGTCTCGAATCGACGCGATAGGTGCAATTGCGCTCTCTACTGCCTGGGGTCAAGCGAAATCCAAGCTGTCATTGTTTCGGTCATTGTTTAACGATGCTAAAAACGCAAACGCCAAAAACGCCGAACAATATTATCAATACAGTCTGCACTATAACTGTACGGCTCGATTGGGAAACATCCTCCACCCTATGCTTTTGGTCTACGGGGAGAAGGATGCGATGTTCCACCCCTACGCCAAATTGCTGAAAGAACGATTGCCCAAGAGTGAGCTGGTTTTTATCCAAAATACCAGACACCAGATCCCTACTAAAGCTGCGGATGCCTTGAACCAACTGATCAGGCAGTTTATTCATCACTGCGGCTACTAAGAGAGCATTTGCAGCAGCCGGCTCTTTCCGCCTATTGCCTTCTTTGAGCCTTTTTCGTCAAAAGGTTAAGCAAATAAGCTTTTAAATCGACCATTCGCAAAGATTCAGGCTTTTGATCTGTTCCGCTGATAATCAAGGGAACAAGCGATTCCATTTTACGAATGGAACCGTGGCCACCTCCGCCCTTGTGCGTTGGTGAGCTGCTGCTCGCCAATTCATATCCCGGTTTTGCCGTGACAACCAAAAATTCGCCTTGATGTGAACGAAGCGCGCTTGACAACCGTTTCAGAACATCGGGATACTGATCGTAATTCAATGAATGTGCGGCCATGTTTACACTTAAATCCAGTACCTTTTCGTCATGTTCGACCGTCCATGATTGGTTGTATGGATCGGTTAGGTTCCCGCCTGCTTTAAATTTGATCTGTTTGGCTGTTGATCCCTGAATGGCGTAAATCCATTCCTTCTCTTTCCAAGAAATAAAATCGATGCGCGGATCGTTTTTTAATAAGTTCGCTATATCTCTCAAAGAACGATCCTCTTTCAATGAATATACATAGGCCATCGTTTCATTGATGGCGAGAATGATTTCTGTCTCCTTCGATACAGCTTCACCCGGACGTAAAATTCTGGCATCTCCAAGCAAAGAGGGCAGATCAATTACCGGATTTTGTTCAGCAGGAAGAATTTGAGTCATTCCGCTGTCGCCTGCAATGATAAAAACGGCATCATGCAAAGCCTTTTCCGGAGAACCGAATGTTTGCAACACAGATTGAAGCTGCTCATCCAGCTCTTTGACCCCACGAAGTGCCGTAGGGCCTTTCTTATGTAACTCCCGGTCTAAATCCGGTAAATAGACAAACAAAAAATCCGGCAATGTATCGGATTGAATCAAATATTTTACGGTTTCAATAGCGAAATTATTATCGATGCCCATCCGATTCGTTAGCCCATCCGGCAAGTTTTTAATACCCTGAAACGGATTAGACAATGAACCCAGGGACAGGAAATCCGGCCCTTTCACATGAATCTCTTTCGGTAAAGAGGTAGGGCCTTGAATCCAAGCAGGTATCGACAGCTTATGATCGGACGCCCCCCTGTAAATCAGGCCGTTGACCGAACCAGACTTTAAACCATGCCGGGCTAAGTCCTCATAGATCGTGGGTAAATCCTTGTTCAAATGAATCCCGTTCAAATGGATTAGCGCATCAGTCAGTACCGGATTAACTCCATGCTTGAGCACCTCTATCGGTCCGGTTCCGTAAATGACCATTTTCTTGTTTTCCGGAGAATACCAAGTCAGACCCGGTACTCTGTGAATGTCCGGATACGCACCGGTAAGCAATGAGCTGTCGATCGTAACGGACATTGTGGGAAAGGAACTGACCAGGTTTTTATAATATTGCCCGTGCTCAATCAGGAATTTTAATGCGGGAAGCTCCTGCTTGCTAATTCCTTGATCGATGGCCTGATACATCAAAGAGTCCACCATCAGGAAGATGACTTTCTTCGCATTATCTCCCTTGGCGGAGTTTATCCGCATCAAATTCTGTTCTATGGATTTCGAGTTCTGGCATCCGATGAGCATGATCAATATAAAGAGCGAAGGCAATATCCTAGTCCTTTTTTTCTTCATATCAGTTCACCACCTTTATGTAACATTCTGGATTGAAAATCCTGGAGTTATCCAAGGTTTTTTCTTCCATTATGAACATAACCAAGATATTGTTCGGACTTAGAACCGTTTGGTCGATTCTTCCTGGTATTATTCCGAGACGTTAGAAGTAAACTATGCTTCAATATGAATGAAATGGTGGTTGTTAAATCTCATGTATTTGTCCCCTCAGCTGTATCACCGGTTTGTACGTCCACAATGGTTCACCAATAAATATATCCACGAGCACATCAAAAGCTGTTTCTCAATAGAAAATAAAAACGTTCAGGATTTTGGGTGCGGAACCGGAGCGAACTGTTCCATGTGTGATGCGGATCATTATTACGGCGTTGATCCGGATGCCCAAAGAGTACAATTTGCCAAACGGTCATATCCGAACCATACCTTTATGGTTTTTGACAAACAGCGTATCCCGATGCCGGATCAAACCGTAGATTTCATCTTCATCATCGCGGTTTTTCATCATATATCAAACGAAGAAATTTCCGGGTATTTGAACGAGTTCAGCAGAGTTATAAAGCCGGAAGGGACAATGATTGTCATCGAGCCATATTTATTGTCCGCGGCATAAAATCAGCAACTGGTTCATGAAGCGGTATGACGACGGTGAGTTTATTCGCAGTGAGGATGAATATCTGCAGCTTTTCAAAAGTCAGCAGTACGATTATCAGGTAATCAAAAAGTTCAGGAAGGGCCTTCTCTACAACGAAATCTTTTTTTCGGCGGCGCTCAAAGAGAATACTATTCAAGAAAAAACACAAGCCTCCACCTCTGTCGCTTCAGATCACCTACCTTAAAGTCATTCTTATCACCTATTACGTTCTGATTTCCTAGAATGTCGGGGCCGAGCTTGACGTGAAGCCTAGCTGCCTCGGCGCAATACTCTGCATGCTCCTGATCCAGTACACGCCAAGGTTCCGCCGAAAATTGCATCATCGGGAACAGAGCTGAACATTGCACAATAGGTGAGTATTGGCAGCTTATGCGGCTGATTGCAGAAGAGAAGATTACAGACAAGTACCGACTATCCGCGCAGGTCTACCAGTGGCTACTGGCCTTGGTTCGCACAAGCCATGATACAAAAAGAGATATCGGGATCAGCACGGGCACTATCATTGAACAGTGCAAGCAATATATTCGTAAGAACTATGCTTCGCCATTGACACTGGACAGTCTGGCAGAATATTGCGGTATCAATAAGCACTATTTGTGCAGATTATTTCAAAAATCCGAGCAGACCTCCCCTCTTGCCTACGTCAAAGACAGGAGGGTCGAGGCCGCGCTCGCTTTGCTTCGTACTACGGAATTACCTATTCACGAGATTGGTCACAAATGCGGCTTTGAAAGCCCCAGCTATTTCGGAAAAGTATTTCGAGACTATATGTCATTAACACCAAAGGAATATCGAATGAAGGTATTGGAGTTTCCATTTGATGCGATTTATTATGAATAGAACTACAGGAGCTCGATATACCCTTCTGTTCCATGCACGCGAATTCGTTGCCCATCCTTGATCAGCCTGGTAGCATTCTCCACTCCCACGACAGCTGGCAAGCCATATTCTCGTGCGATCACGGCTCCATGGGTCATCAGTCCACCCACCTCGGTGACCAGGCCTTTTATGGATACAAATAATGGTGTCCAGCCAGGGTCCGTGAAGGAGGTGACTAATATATCTCCATCCTCCAGTTCAGCATCCTCCATGTGCAGGATTACGCGAGCGCGACCCTCGATAACCCCGGAGGATACGGCTAGTCCTGCTATAGCATCGGCGGGGAGATGCTCTCGCTGATACTTTCCAACAACGATCTCGCCATCGGATGTAAGCACACGAGGTGGTGTCAGCTTTTCGTATAATTTGTAGTCATCTTTATGTTGGCTGATGATCTGGTAGTCGAGTTCATGGGTGCGCATGACTTCATGAAGCTCCTCGAAGCTGAGATAGTATATATCTGCTGCTTCATGGATCACGCCAGCTTGAACAAGTCGTTCGGCTTCCTTCAGTAAAGCCTGCTTATACACAAAGTAGCGACTTACTATGCCGTATTTTGGATATTCCCGGTAGCCAATGAAATTCCGGATGAGGTTGATCATTCGTTTGGTTTCTTTGGCTTTCTGGTCACCATCCGGTAATTGCTTCAATCGATCGATTAATTCTTGTTCTTTGTCCAGAGCTTCCTGGCGGCCTTGCTCAAACTTTCGTGTGCCCTCATTAGGCTCGAAGTTCTTGATGTTACCAAGAATCATGGGAACAAGTGTAATGGGTTTCTCACTCCAGCGAGCTCTCGTAATATCGATTTCCCCGGTACATCGCATTCCATATTTGCCGAGATAATCAAGGATCGCGCTCTGGGTCTCCTTTCCCCCGTTGAACTTAAGCAGTTCATCCAGAAAATTATCATCTTTCGTATGCTGTAAATATTCAATCACCTCTGGATATGGGCGAATGACATCTGCGACATCCAACAGCGCCAGACCCATTTCCGAAGTAATATTGTGAGGTACAGATTGAGAAAGCGTATCTGCAGCGTTTTTTTCACCTAACCACTCGTTCATCTTCTCATTGATCCATGTTGTAGCATTCATGGCAGCCATGAATACAGCCGTACTTTGTGGGTCAAATAGAATCTTCTTTAATTGCTGGACATCTTCCAGAATAAAATCACACACCTCCACTCCCGATTTCCCCAGGATGTGTTGCTGCAGTTCTTCAATCGACGCCTGACTACGCTGAATCAGATCCGTAACGATTGATGGATTATTCTCGAAGGGTACCTGCATATCTATATTATTTACGCTCGGAATGGATTTTGTTTGATTAGCTGCCTGATTAGTCAGTGCTGTTGGTTCATTTGGTAACAAGGGTATAAAATCTCGCTCTATGATGGTCATGAGTGCGCCTTTTATGAGCGGATCGGAACCCAGTGCATTTAATAGACCCTCTCTCCCGGCTGATGTATTCAGCCTAGACGCAATATCAACAAATAATCTCCCACCAGCTGTGCGCATAGGTGCAGGGGTAATTAACAGAAAAAAGGACAATCCTAGTGGTGTCATGGGATCGGTCATCATCTGCTGATGTCCAACTGAGACGTATACATGATTGTCTTGATCATCCACCACAGGGATGGGGTACAACGTAGTGATTGGCCGACTCTGCACAATGTAAAACTCATTATCCGCCAAGCACCATTCGATGTCCTGTGGGCTGCCAAAATAAGCCTCGATCTGTCTGCCTATACGTGCCAGCCGGACAATCTCTTCCTCTGTGAGTGTCTGCGCCTGCTGCTGTGCAGCATCGAGCTGCAGGGTCTGTGTCCCGCCTTCCTTCCGTCCGTAGATCGCGAGCTTCTTACTCGCTATCCGCTTATCGACGACCTTCTCATCCTGTACCTTATAGCCGTCGGCAGATACCAGTCCAGAGACCAAGGCTTCCCCAAGTCCAAAGCTCGCATCGATGGATAGTAGCTTGCGGTTCGACGTAATCGGATCAGCAGTGAACATAATACCTGAAGCCTGCGGGAACACCATTCTCTGCACAATTACGGATAAATACACCTGGCTATGGTCAAAGCCATTTTGCATACGGTAGATTATGGCGCGATCCGTGAATAGAGAAGCCCAGCATTTGCTGATATGCTCTAAGATGGACTCTTGCCCAATAACATTCAAGTATGTGTCGTGCTGCCCGGCAAAGGAAGCATGCGGTAAGTCTTCAGCCGTCGCGCTAGATCGTACAGCATAAGCGTGTCCATCACCAAGTAGGGAGAGATGGTGGGCAACTGCCTGTACCACATCGTAAGGAACTTCTGCTTCCATGATGGTATGACGAATCTTCCGGCTGATGTCGCTAATGCGTTCTTGATCAGCAACAGTTAGCAGCGCTAATTGCTTCAGCAATGCTTGAAGTGTTGCGTTGCGCTCGATTGCCAATGTATAGCCCAGTGTTGTAACGCAAAAGCCCTCTGGTACTTGTATTCCTTGAATTTTTGACAATTCCCCCAGGTGCAGCCCCTTTCCGCCGACGAGCAAGAGCTGCGTTGTGTCCATTTCCTTGAAGCCAAGAACCATAGTATCCATTACGAATCTCCCCTAAACCTTAGTGTGAGAAAAAAACATTTGACAAGAATCCAACGGCATGGTAAATTAAAAATATAAGATGCGTTAACTTTGTTCATTCGATTTTCGGAATGCGTGAATTGATCATATCATTATGTTCGTTCACATGCAATATCAAAGAACCTGATCATACGATTCAGGTTCTTTTTTTGGTCTTATCGAGCATAAGTTTGTTAATCAGTCCCTCCAGCTTCGCCAATGATGTCCCTCTCAATGCGCTTCATCTCATAGAAATATCCTTGTCTTTGCATCAGCTCCGCATATGAACCAGACTCTATAATCCTCCCCTGGTCCAATACAATAATCTGGTCCATGTGCTCCAGTCCAATCAGTCGGTGACAGATCAGGATTAGCGTGTCATCGGCGGCCTGTTCGTAGAGGTGCTTCATCACTCGTGCCTCTGTTACATAATCTAGCGAGGATGTAGGCTCATCCAGAAGCCATAGTCTTCCTTTGCGAAGAAGTGCACGCGCCAGTGCCAGACGCTGCTTCTCGCCATCCGACAGGTTCTCCCCTCTCTCATAGACCATATCCATTAGCGATTTATTCGACAATTGCACTTGACTCAGCGTATTGATTAATTCATCATCCGTATACTCCCCGTCATCCAGCAATAGATTATCCCGAACCGTTCCCCGAAAGAAATGGCTCTTCTGCAGGACGACGTTGGACATCTGCCATATACTCGCCTCATCCAGCTCTTTCATTGCAGTATTATTTAAGCAAATCTCGCCATCTGTGGGCATGTGAAGCTTGAGAAGAAGCTCCATAATGGTGGATTTACCTGACCCGCTTGGTCCAACGATCGCTGTCTTCGAGCCTGGTGAGATATGGAAGGATACATCCCTTAGTGCTGGTCGCCACTCTCCCTCATATTGGAAAGTAACGTGTGATAATTCGATAGAGACTGCTTGATGTGCAGAAAGGGTTCCACTTGGCTGGGAGGTCTGCATTTGTGCGGTCTGCACCGTCTCCGTCAGTCTTCTGGCTGCATGCTCACTATCCTGCTTGTATGCAGGCAATGTGGACATAGCCGCTGCTTCTTCAAATACCGTCATAGAAGTCATGACGAGCATGGCAAGAAATACGCCAGCCAGCTCTCCCTCCTGAATGAGATAGGCCCCAAGCGCAAGCACGCCCCATGAGACGAGAAATGTAACCAAGGAGTGCATGGACTGTCCCAGCAGCAAGTGACTTGCAGCTCGCTCCTGCTCGGTACCCAATGTAGCGGATGCATGCTGGAGCTTATACTCACGCTCTGTAAGCTGTCCATATACCTTCAGATCACGGAATCCATACAGCATCTCCGTCACCTCAGTCGATAATGCGGCACGTTGCTGACGAACACGCCCCTGGATATTTCTCTGCCCCAGCAACACAATCCCTGGAACGACCACTGTAGTAGCCAGCATTCCCAGTACGAATACACCAGCAATCCAGAACGAAAATGCTGATGCAAATAGTACAGTAGATAAAAAGACCATGACTACAATGATTGGCGGGTACGCTACACGCAAGAAATAATGCTGCAAGCTTTCCACATCCCCCACAATTCGGGCAAGCAGATCTCCACTTCGCCTTGTATTCAATAGACGAGGAGCTAGCGGTATCAGCCTCGCAAAAAAAGATGTACGCAAGCGACTGAGTATGGAAAAGGTCGCACGGTGGGAATACAGTCGTTCACCGTAACGGGTTGCGGCCCGAAGCAAGCCGAGCATTTTGATGACCGATGTGAGCACAATCAACGTATAGAGCGGCGGTGCGAATACCGTCTGGGAAATCAAATAACCGCTTGCCGAGAAGAGTGCCACACCCGCGATACCTGCTATAAATCCACCCAGAATGGACAAGATGATATCCTTGCGTTCCTGAACCATCGCCTTGGCTAATATAGCTAGATCATTCATCTCCATCCCCTCCTCGTTGTACATTCACCAGCTCGGCATATTGAGGCAGCCGCTCCAAAAGCTCTTCATGACGACCCAAGTCCATGATCATGCCATTATCCATAAACAGAATCTTATCCGCATGTTGAATGGTGTAAAGTCGATGTGCTACCGTGATCGTCGTTGCCGTTCGAGACAATGTGGCAATAGACTGCTGCAAGATACGTTCCGTGTACAGATCCAGTCCTACTGTAGGCTCATCAAATAAGATGATGGCAGGTCTCTTCAAAAAAGCCCGGGCCAAGGCCAGACGTTGCTTCTCACCGCCAGACAGCCCTCGGCCCCCTTCACCGACATAGGTATCATATCCCTGCTGCAGATCATCAACGACAGAAGTAAGTCCAGCCGCTATGGCAGCTGCCTTGATCTCGTCCCTGGACACGTGCGCACCAGCACCGATTGCGATATTATCAGCCAACGTGCCAGCGAAAATATACGGATGCTGGGTAATGTAGCTAATACTCTCATACCATTCTGTCTCGTCGCATTGCTGCAAGGGGCTTCCATTCACCAGAATTCCTCCTGCCGTCGGCTTCAGTAAGCCTGCTATGAGATGGAGCAGTGTCGTTTTGCCTGAGCCGCTCTTTCCAACAATGGCAATGTGCTCTTCTGGGCCCAATGACACGGAGCCTGTTGTGACCCGGAATGGGCCCGTACCATAGTGAAATTGAACATGATCCAGTTCAATGGAGGGTGAAGTGGGCAGCTGCGTTCCATCTAGCTTCCTGATCTGCTTTCTGACCTGTGTTATATGGTCCGAGTGATTCATCCCTTCTGCTCTGCTGACTGCTTCCTCCTTAGGCTCTACAGCCTCTACAGCCGTATGCTCGCTGCTTGTCTCCATGAGTAGGTCCTCTACCTTACGAATCGCCCCCATGCTGGTTCGCCCACTGTGAAAGGCAGTACCTGTGTTCTTCAATAAGCTGTAAAATTCGGGAACCAGTAATAAGATAAAGAAGGCTGTGTGAAAATTAAGCGCCTTGAATACAAGCAACTGGATCGCAAGCTCAAGAGCAACAACGCCTATGCTCAGCATGACAATAGACTCCAGCATGAACGTATTCGTAAATGCGATTCGCAAGATGCCCATAGTCGCGTCACGGTAACTCAAGCTACTGCGTTCAATCTCTGCCGTCTGACGATGAGCACGGCCAAATATTTTCAACGTTACCAGCCCTTGAAGGGAATCTAGAAATGTGCCGGAGAATTCGGCCAGTTGCGCGAACTTTTCCTCTGATTTATTCTTCGTCTTCAATCCCACCAGGATCATGAACACTGGGATAAAAGGAGCCGTGCACAGCATAATGAAGCCAGAATTCGCATGCTGCGTAAAGACAACCACCAGAATCAGAATCGGAATGATGGCAGCCTCCAGCATACGTGGCATGTACTGGCTGAAGTAACTATCAGCCTCATCCACCGCATCCAATGCAAGGCTAACCCTTCCCCCTGTCTGACCACGAAGACTTGAAGGCATGGAAGCATGCGTGAGACTTTGCAGCACCTTTGCCCTCATATTTGTCTTCGCACGATCAGCCATAGCTAAGCCTACTTTGCCGTTGCCATATGACATCAGCACGCGCAACGCCATAACAGCGAGTAATATAGCAAGCAGGCCCAAGACGGAGGACAAGGAAGCATCCTCTACAAAAATCCTCTGGACTGCTTCGGCAAGCAATGCCGCCTGGGCTGTAATAGCTATGCCAAGCATGAGTGAGATGATCGCCAGGAAAATGAGAGGCTTCCTTAGCATGGATAGCTCCTGGGACAAGAGACCGGCTTTTCTGTTCACTCAGGCACTCCTCCTTTACACAGATATTTGTAATGAAGCGACCTTATAGCTATGAATAAGTCCGCTTATTTTCTTCCTTTCACATAGTCCGCATCAAACAAGAAGAGCTTGAATACTAGAATTAGAGACGGAATGAGGAGGCATAGTCCGCCAATAAACACAATAACAAGCGCAATGCCCATCGAAGGTGAAGTTGCACCGCTCTGAATCGTGATGTACGGATCGAGAATGTAAGGATACTGCCCAATCCCGTACGCAAAAAAGGCACAGAAAAATTGCAGCATGACACATATAAAAGCTAGTCCATAGCGGCGCCCATTGTATAAGAGCCACATAGCGATCATGAAGAAGGCGACAGAAAGAGCGAGCAGCCACCATAGATCCATCATGTTCTGGAAATGCCGCGCATTGTGCTGACCGATATAAATAAAAGCCGTTAAAGCTATTACAATCGTTGGTGTGCTCCAGAAGAGCGCGTAGGTCCGGATCAGCTGCAGTGCAGCATGGTCCTCAGCACGGGAAGCGTAAAAAGCTAGGAATGCTGCGCTAATGAACAGCACCGATACGATCGCCAAGCCAACAATGCTCCATGACAATGGACTGGTAAGAAGAGCCCCATAATCCAGAGCCACTGTCTCGGCTTGCTTGGTAATAAAGCCACCTTCCGACAGCGTTAGTGCTACAGACAGCGAGGCTGGGATCAGCAAGCCAGATGCACCGTATAAAAATAGATAGACCATATTCTTCTTGGAGCCATAGTTCTCAAAGGCATAAAACGAGCCCCGGATGGCAAGCAATATAACCGCGATGCTGCCCGGCACCAGCAGTGCAGAGCCATAGTAATAGGCTGTGTCAGGAAAGAAGCCCACGATACCAATATAGAAGAACACAAAAAACACATTGGTAATCTCCCATACAGGTGATAGATAACGGGAGATCAGTCGATTGATTAGGTGGTCCTGCTTCGTTAATCGAGCATAGAAAGCGAAGAAGCCTGCTCCAAAATCAATGGAAGCTACGATTAAATAGCCATACAAGAATAACCATAGTACCGTGATCCCTATTAATTCGTAGCTCATCATATGGATTCATCCTCCCCCTCAGATTCCTTGGGTTTGGCTAGGCCCCATTTTTCGATCTCCGCTTCGGCCGGGTTATTGCTGAACAAGCGACGAAGTACAACAACACACATCGTACCCAGCAGAATATACAGAAGCAGGAAAAGGAAGAAGAGAACTCTTACACTCGGTGATGAGGTAGCTGCTTCATCCACACGCATATATCCACGAATAATCCATGGCTGGCGTCCCAGCTCTGCATAGAACCAGCCCAGCTCCACACCCAGAAATGCGAGCGGTGCTCCCAGCGCAATCAAGCGGAGCAGCCACTTGTTCAGCGCATTGCGTTTTTTCCAGATTACAAAAAGGAAGTACAGGAGCGAAATAGCCAACAATGCGAACCCGATTCCTGCCATTAGATCAAACAGATAATGTACGAGCAGCGGCGGCCATTCATCTACCGGGAATTCCTCCAGCCCCGTTACCTCGGCATCAAAGTCTCCAAAGGCCAGAAAGCTCAGTAGCTTCGGCAGGTGAATGGCCCCTAATATCTCGTGCTCTGCATTCAGCCAGCCTAGCAAAATTAAGTCCGCCCCGCTCTCCGTCTCAAAGTGCCATTCTGCTGCTGCAAGCTTCTCTGGCTGGTGCTCTGCCAAAAACTTGGCGGACACATCGCCAGCTAATGTGTTCAGCATACCGAACAACAGCACCACCGCCATCATGAGATTCAAAGATTTCTTATGATAGGCGGATACTCCCTTTCGCAGTATCGTAAAGGCCGCAATTCCAGCTAATAAAGCAGCCCCTGTTAAATAGGCCGAGCTTAGCACATGGAACACCTTGGAGAACGTTGCTGTATTGAGCATCGCTTGTATTGGATCTACTGCTGCAAATTGTCCAGCTTCCATCGCAAAGCCTGCAGGCTGGTTCATGAATCCGTTCACTGTCGTGATAAAAACAGCAGACATGCCTGCTCCTATGACGATCGGAATCGTTAGAAGCCAATGAATATAGGGATTTTTGAACCGCTCCCACGTGTACAAATAGATTCCCAGGAAGATGGCCTCAAAGAAGAACGCAAATACCTCCAAAAATAACGGAAGTGCAATGACATTCCCCGCCAGCTTCATGAAATTGGGCCAGATCAGTGCCAGTTGCAGTGATATCGCTGTTCCTGTCACAACGCCCACGGCCACGGAAATGACAAATCCGCGTGACCATCTCTTGGCCATAAGCGTATAATGGGGGTCCTTCTTGCGAATGCCAATGAATTCTGCGATGGAGATCATAAGCGGAATCCCGACACCGAGTGTGGCAAAAATAGCATGAAACGCCAGGGTCATCCCTGTGCTCAGTTGACTCCACAACACTGTATCCACAACCATATGTACTACCTCCTCCTACTTCTCTTCAATTTTCATAGCATACTTGTCTGTCTTGGAAAGATATTTTTTTCACAAGCAAAGCTAGCACCTTGACCAGAACCAATTTGAATATAGAATCGGCCAATCTACTAGCAGCAAGCCAAAAAGAAATATTTAAAATTATTTTATCTGCAATTTTCGGTAATTCAATTCATGACACAACTTCGTGCCTAAATGTTCAAGAAAGGACCATTTCTTTCTGACAAGTTGGTGAAAACTGATGAAATCACTCTATAGGGCTATTGCTCCAATCTGCTAATGCGTGCTAATACGCTTCCTGCTAAAGTAACGTGAAAAAGAGCAGCTGCACTTGGCAACTGCTCCCTCGGAACTTCATTACTTGTAATACTGTACTAGTAACACGTACTTGTACCTACATATCTAAGTACATTAGCCAATGATTGTGCCATTCGCTAAAGGCATATCTGGTTGCAGGAGCACAACATCACCCTTTTCCGGTACTCCACCAAGCACCAATACCTCGGATTTGAAGCCCGCTATACGTCGGGGTGGGAAGTTAACCACGCATACCACTTGCTTTCCAATCAGCTCCTCAGCCTTATAGCGCTTGGTAATTTGCGCGCTAGATGCCTTAACTCCCATCTCCACTCCAAAATCAATTTGCAGCTTGATCGCAGGTATTTTGGCTTCTGCAAAAAACTCCGCTTGCGTAATCGTCCCGACACGAAGATCGAGCTTCAGGAAATCCTCTATTGTGGCCATGGTTGTTTCTCCTATCCAGCTAGATTATAATGCACAGCCCTCAGTGGTTGTGCTGAAGCTTATACTTGAGCGATTTGGACCAGAAATACAAGCCCATCCCCAATAATGTCATCAAGCCACCAGCCAGCTGCAACCAGGAAATATGCTCCCCTAATAACAAATATGCCAGTATGATGGCTAGAACAGGCTCGCCAATAATACCTACAGAGACTGTAGTCGCCCCGATGGACTGTAGTAATAGATTAAAAAGGTACTGTCCGAAAATGGTTGGAATCACAGCAAGCAGCAGGAAATAAGTCCAGTCTGGCGTACTGTATTCAGTGAGTGAGTAATCATGCATCAGGTTGTAGATGAGCATGACGGTGCCGCCAATCAAGAATACGATAATGCTGTATATATTAGCATGGATCTTGTGGCTTACCTTTTGCCCCGCCAGCAGATACATAGACACGAACAGTGTACCTATTAACGATAAGCCGTCTCCCAATAATGCCTCTGCTGACACACCAATGTCTCCCCATGCGATCACGATGGAACCAAGAAGAGCAACGAGCAGGCAACAAACCGTCAGCCGGCTCACTTGCTCCTTGAACAGAAGGTATGAACCGAACATAACAAACAATGGCTGAAGCGCTAAGATGACCATGGAGCTGGCAACCGAGGTGTGGACCAGCGATTCCATCCAGAATAAAAAGTGCAGCCCCAAAAATAGCCCCGCCAAGGCAACCAGGCCCCAGTCCTTCTTGTTCATCTCCAAAGAGCGAAGCGATCTCCAAGGCACAAAAGGAAGCATTATGATGACAGATATGAACAATCTATACATCCCAGCCACAGAAGTAGGCGTATCTGAAAATTTTATCATGATAGAAGAAATCGAGACAGACAATATGCTGATAAACAATAACATATACGGATGAGACGAAAAAGTAGATTTCATGATTTTTGACATACTTCCTCCAAAAGTTGACGATTACCTGTGCACAGATAAGCCGAAGCTGGATATAATAATATCATCATCATCGTCTGTATTGTGCAACTATATCTCTAATTAATATGGATATATCGTCAAGTAAGGAGCGGTACTTTGAAGAAGCCATTACACGAAACCATTCAGTATCCTGATGAGACATTCCCATACATTATGTACACCCATACGTTACATGAATCAATTCCTGCAGGCAGAGGCTTCAGCGATCTGCACTGGCATGAGGAATTACAGATTACTTTGGTGACCAGAGGGAAATTAACAATCCAAATCAACGGGGTCAACTATGATCTAGAAGCAGGACAGGCTATTTTTATTAATAAAAGTATCCTTCATATTGTTACTCAGCTCACTCCTGATGGTCAATATGTCAGCTTTAATTTTCCAGAGAAGCTGCTCGCCTTCTATTCGGATAGTGCCATGGAAAAAAGCTATGTACTTCCCGTAACGAACTCCTCCCTATTGTGTCTGGACATTCGCGGCGACGCGAAGTGGCAAAGCGAATTTCTGCAGATACTTTGGGATATGAAGAAGGAATTTGAGATGAAGGCAGCCTGGGGATGGCAGTATGAGGTTTCTATTAAGACTGTTCGACTCTGGCTAATCCTCATTTCCAATATAACCTTGGATACTGAGGAGTCTTCCAGACACAACCGATTACAACAGGAAAGGCTGCAGCTCATGCTAACCTTCATTCATAAGAACTACACACATCCTATTACGTTGAAGGAAATTGCTGAAGTCGCGCATTTGAGCATTTCGGAGTGCACTCGCAGCTTCAAAAAAAGCATTCACATGACCCCCTACGCCTACCTGATTAAGTACCGGATTAAAAGAAGCTGCGAGCTCCTGGATACTACTGAATACACAATTACCGAGATTGCGGAGCGAGTTGGCTTCAATCATGTGAATCATTACATCCAGTCTTTCAAGAAGCATCATCAGACCACGCCTAAGGAATATCGTCGTCACAGGCAGTGAAAGGCTTTGTAGGTAGTTAGCTGCTATATTTAACTTTCTATCATAATCAAAAATATACAAAAAATAAAAAAAGGATGGTACATACATGGAGGAACTATCTAATGCGGATAAATTGGAGTCAACAAAATCTTTGCAATCGACAATTAAGAAGCTGGAGAGTGCCTTGTCCCAGATGACACAAAGCGGCGCAAATACTACCCTAGTGCAGAAACGACTCCATGCTGTCTACATCGGCTTAGCCACTCTAGAACACGCCTGGAATCAAAAGCCTCATCATTACAACGATAAAGAAATAGCGGAAGCTCACAAAGTTCTTATAGGATTAACCTCCTCTGTTGAACACAGCTATGCAAAATCAAAGGCTGGTAGTCCACAGAGGACTCTTTTAGAAAGAAGGCTAAAAGCATTGGAACTAGCTATTCAGGCGATTGATGATCTCTCTCATACGTAAGATATTACTTTATTAATTCAAAGGTTACATTACCAACTCCAACATTCACTTTGGGATCAACAACCAATGCTTTGAGATAGCTTTGACCTACGAAAAATTGCGAAAATGCATCGTTCTTCTCGCCGATCGGGAAAATCACACCATTTCTCACTTCTTCATGTCTTGCCATGTTCATTCCTCCTCAATATTAAAATCCACACTATCAATGAATCAAGCGGGCATAGGTCGTTTAATCAACTCTTGTTCATTATTATAGGTCTTGTAGTTATGTATCCAATGAATAAAATCTAGCGATGTGTCGAATTATCAACACAATCAAGAGAATTGTTAATTAAAGCCCCCATATCATGTTGGGGGCTGATGGCAATATACAAATAGTTCGTGCTAAATCATCGCTACGACCTTACCTTGCACCCCACCATTTTGCATTTTTTTCAGATACTCGGGTATGGCCTCCATAGTAATGGATGTAATCGCCGGTGATTTGATCTGTTGCTCAGAGAGCAATGCTGCGAATGCGTCTCCGATATCAGCCAGCGTTGACTGCACGGCATGATCATTAACGGTATGTGCTGCACCGAGCGCAATCTCATGCAGCGACAAGCCCTTGTCATAGAATCGGAATCGATTGAAATCAGGAAAGCCGGCAGTGACAACGATTTCCCCGCCAAACCGCAGTGCATCAATATCTCTTGTTGCCGTATCTGAATTAATCGTGCTCAGCACATAATCTACGCCTTGATCTTGCGTTAGTCTTCCAATCTCAGCATATACATCCTGGCTCAAGTAATCGATGGCTTGATCTGCTCCAAGACTTAGCACATAAGGAATGTCACTTGCTTGGCAAGTTGTGTAGACCGTCAGACCACTAAGCTTAGCAAGCTGTATGGCATACCCACCTACTCCTCCTGCTCCTCCATGAATCAGGATGGACTTCCCGGCTTGGGGTCTCAGTTTTTGGACGATGGCTTGATATGCAGTAAAACCTGCACCCGGAGCTACGCCAGCACATGCAAATGGAATGTTGTCTGGCAGCTTGCTTGCGGTATGAGCTGTGGTAACGGCATACTCTGCAAAGCCACCATGCTCATTCGTAATATTGCGAAGATAGTACACGCGGTCACCCACATTAAAATTCGTAACGTCGCCTCCAACAGAGTCCACGATTCCAGCTATATCGAGACCCAGTACTCGTGTGGTATTTCCGGCTAGTCCTCTGTAAGAAGCGGTCTGATAATCTGATGGATTTAAGCCCGCAGCCACTACTTTCACACGAATTTCATCACTATTGGGTTCTGGCTTCGGCCGATCATGGACAACAGTAAGACTATCGAAATTACCCTGTTCTTTTAGTACCAATGCTTTCAACTCTATCGCTTCCCTTCTGACATCCATTGACACTTCATTTGCGCGAGTCTACAATACAAGTGTATTGACGTTACAAACGTAACATCGAATATTGGGGCTGGTCAATCATTCAGACCACGGACTGAACAGATGAAGGAGATATGTCATGTCAGAACAATCCAGGACAGAGCTGCAGCGATTGGAAGTACTTCGCTTATCCAATGCGGAATCCAATAAAATCACGAGGGTGTGTATAGAGACAGCACTGATCCTGCTAATGAAGGATTCACATATTAGTGACATCACAATCACGGATATTGTGAAGAAGGCAGGTGTCTCCCGTACGGCTTATTATCGGAATTATTCCTCCAAAGAAGATATATTGCGAAGCATGATTGATGATATAGCCAGTAAAGTAATTCTGGCCATGCAGCTACAATTTCCGCTTACGAATACCTACGACTATTGGTTCTCCCTATTTAATACCCTGCAGGAGCATTACGAAGATCTGCATATTCTTTTGAAAGCGAATTTTGGCGAATCGGTCCGCAATCAGGTTCAACATCTGCTTGTAAGTACAATTCAGAAAGAAGACGTAGCCGAATTATACAAATTCTATTTTTGGAGTGGCGCGATCTATAGTGTCATTAACCAGTGGATTCTGGATAGCGGACAGCCTGCCCCGGAAGACATGGCGCACATGTGCTACGGCATCATAGCTTCGATGAACGAAGGCTGTGTATCGAACCATGAATTCCTTAAGTGAATCACTTGAATAACCCTATAAGTATCTGCTTCACAGACTGGATAGCTATGACAACTCATGACTTTCACGCAACCAAGTGCCGGCTTGACCGTATGAATTACAGTGAAACTGTACAGAAGATATTTCCTAGGGGAGTGAAAGAGATGAAGAAATACGGATTAAGTCTGCTTCTATTAGTCTTACTGGTCGTACCCGGCTGTGGATTGGCGGAAAAGGTAGGCACTGGCGTCAATTTTGCCACGGATACAGCTACTTATATGCAGAGCTTGACGGAATTCGCACAAGGCATGGAGACTTGGGCTACGGATGCTGCCACAGATCCGCAGGCTAGAGAGGAATTGAAGGACAAGCTTGTAGCCCTCAAGGAACAGACGGCCCAATACGCCGATCTACAGGTCCCGGAATATGCAGCAGATCTGCATCAATCGATTATCAGCTACAATGATACGCTACAGCAAGGACTTGATAAAGCTATTACCAACTTGGAGGAAGGAAAAGCGGCTTTTGAAGCAACTGGAATTCCCGAGACGATCAATCAGATTAACGAGCTATTGAATCAGATCAACCAACTCATTCCGAACTAAATCGCCTACAATTAGCGCTCAAGGTGTTGTAAGACAGACCTTGAGCGCTTTTTTAATACGTCATGAAGTAAGAGCTTCTATTTTGTCCCGAGCGTTTTACACGGTACATAGCCTCATCAGCCTTCTTCAATAATGTGTTTATATCCTGTCCATCCTTAGGATATACACTTACTCCTGCCGAGAAAGAAATGGGAATCCTTGTTCCTTCGTATACGAACGGATTATCATACAGCGGAGAGAGTCGGTGATCAACCATCTGATGAATATCACTATCGTCAGTGTATGCGAAGGCAATTACAAATTCGTCGCCTCCGAGCCGGCCAATGAGGTCTTCAGGTTGAGCGTGTACTTTGAACATATTCGCAATATGCTCCAAATAGAGGTCTCCCACGAGATGACCATACGTATCGTTAATAGGCTTGAAGTGATCCAGATCAACCAGTACCACCGCAAATGGCTCGTGACCAGCTAGCTTCTCCTGCAATTGCTCCTGAATGGCCGCGCGATTATACAGCTCTGTCAAGGCATCATGGTGAGCAAAATGCTTGTATCTTCCCTCTGATTCTAATAATCTGCGTTCCGTATCCTTCAAGGAGGTGACATCGGTCAGGTGCATCACGAACAGTTCCTCATTGGCTTCCTGAAGCACATCAAGCCCCATGATCAGATCAAGATCTCTCTTGTTCGGATTGTGTATGCTTACCTCCCACTGAGTATAGTCCTCCCTCTCCTGTTGAAATGAGCGCAGCAATTCAGCAAGGCTCAGCCCGTCTTTGCTATCAAAATGTCTTGGAATCTCCTCCTCGGCTATACCCTCGAACCACTGCTTGGCCCGAGGATTCATTTCCCTGACCGCCCCCTTCCCGTCCAGCAGCAAAATGGCTATAGGTGCGGATTTGAATAAGATATGAAACAGCTTGCGGTAGTCCGGCATAATGTTATGCTTGCCGATGAAATGACGGAGCGCAACAGCCCAGAGTAAGTAACCAATGAAATACAATATCATGGCGTTGCGGGATGTTAACACCTTCGATTGCAGAAGTGCTGTCACCACGATGAACCAGGCAAAGAGGCCAAATAGGCTAAGCAGCAAGGAGCCTAGAATTTTTTTGAGTCTGATTTCCGGTGTCCGATAGCAGCTAACCGCTAAAATAATGACCGATAACAGAATATATCCCGTTACGAAAATGAGGGCTAACAACAAGAACAACGGGTCCAGAGGACTGCGCCCCTCCGTTACAGAGGCATTGTACAGCACCTGGTGGTCCTTCGTCGCCAGAAACACTGCCCATAATGTAAAAGGAGCTGCGTATATGAGAGGCAGCCAGCGTTTCAGTGAGGATGTGATCGGTTCTCCCATTAGCATACAAAGGTGAACCAGGAAGCAAATCACAAACAGCAGCATTGGGGAATTGCCGTATAGTACGATCTGCATTTGATAGTTCGGAAGCAAAGAAGTTTTTACATATTCTCCAATGAAATAAAAAAGAAATGCCAGCATGAGAAAGGCGGCAATCCGATTGAGCAAGCTTTTTGTGTTCCGGTGAATCAAGGTAATAGCCATGTACAGAAAAAAATAAGTCGGCAACAGGATGGTTAAAAAATCCATGAAGAGCTCGTTCATAACCATCACCCTGTCACAATTTCATCGTGAAATTCATGCCAATTACTGGACCAAGACCAGGCATACGTCGTTATTAAATGTGTTGCTCGTGTAGCGTTTCTCTGTGCCAAGTCTGATCCTCCTACTAATCTGTACATATCATGATAGAATCCAATTATATAATGCTGAAAATGCCCCGAATAGTTTTAAAGAATACTCTTAATGTAACACAACTGTATAGTCTAGCAGTACATCTATTTTTTTGAATCCGGGGCCAGTTTTTAGCACCTTTTCTATAGGAATGCATTGGAGCATTTATCCAAAATAAGAGGAGAGGAAATGGTGTATAAACGTTCTCTGGGAGAAACCGTATTCTCATGGCTTAGTATCGGGTTGATGTTGACGCTTTGTTTCGTTACGCTGTATCTATTTATTTATACTCTTTTCGCATCTCTAAGCGATCCAACAGAAATGGCCCGGTTTCGTGGTATGCTGCTCTACCGCCGCAACGTTTATTTCAGTAGCCCCATCATGCTCATTATCATTATCACTATGGTATTTCATGGGGGGCTTATTCCCTCTTTCCTGCTGATCAACAATCTTGGTATGTTAAATACCCCATGGGCCCTTCTCTTGCCTGGGGCAATCAACTCTTTTAACCTGATTATTATGCGGACCGCATTTCAAGGTATTCCCGTAAGTTTGGAGGAATCTGCACGCATCGACGGGGCAAATGACTGGACCATTTTGATTAGAATTCTTCTTCCACTTTCTATGCCTGTCGTTGCTGTCATGATTCTGTGGTACGCTGTCGGACACTGGAATTCGTACTTCAATGCATTGATTTATTTGCGTGATCGGGAATTGTTCCCTCTCCAACTGGTGCTCAAGGGGGTGTCCCAAAAGCCATGAAATGGCTGTTTAGGACGCCCTTTGGTTTTGTAGTAGGATTTACTTAGGCACTTTGGGAGAACGCTCCGCGAACGGACCGTTGCTCCAATCGCTGTGCTCTCCAGATTTTTTCATTCCCCTTAGCGGTGAAAATCCGGAGACCAAGGCGACCGCTGCCGCTTTTCCACAATC
>RCUF01000141.1_pt1 | contig 36210 bp, 37 predicted proteins | sample 2166311 | NCBI WGS metagenome assembly RCUF01 (sample SAMN09932608, study PRJNA488358) | compost metagenome | feature: garden; material: soil; isolation source: compost soil in 4-hydroxybenzonitrile-enriched culture | place: Germany: Experimental Botanical Garden Goettingen | collected 2016-01-27
TTTGGGACAGCCTTTTCTCTTACTCTTTATTTATTGGACTCTTGAGTACATAAATCCGCTTCGTTCCTTCCACCTTCTTGAGTGAATTCATAATCTTCGGCATGAATGCCTTTGTAGTAGAATCTTTCAAAGTACACAGCAAAACAAGCAAGAATAACAAATATACCCATTTTAGATATAAGCACTGGCACAGGAAGCTCAATTCCAGCTAATAATTGAAATATCGTTTGTACCGGAAGCATAATGCCAATAACACTGCAGAGTCTCAGCATAACAATTAGTATGATGTCACCTAGCCCATTTTTTCTTTTTAATAAATACAAACACAGCAGCATCAATGGACTGATAATCCCCATATCTAGGACATAGGTAATTTCAGTCGTGTACACTTCTATCAATTCTAAAGATCGATGGTTAAGCAGTGAAGAAATAATATCAGGTAGCCATGCCACAAATAAAGCAATCCCTGAACATACTAAAAAAATGGATATCCCTTTAGTTGGCAAAATAGATGTATGTACGTCCCGCAGTTTCTTTTCATCCATTCCTCTCACAAGACAAATAAAAGCAAAAAGTGAACACCCAAATAGAGCAATATAGAATAAATGAAATGAATTATATGTAGCACCAAATGCTATGCTAGTTGCATAATAAAGCACAGTTCCCATCAAAGCTGTTAGTTTTAGTTTTGTTGTTATAGTTCTTTTCTTTAAGTTCTGGATCAAGGACGTTGTTAAAAAACGAATCATATTTATATATCCCGTTACCAAATATCTTTATATTGTCACCGTACTGATTTGTTACGTAATATCCTTTCTCTGTCGAGAAGGAGCAAATTCCAGCCAAAGTTTCCCTTTTACAGTCATTGTTATCCTCTCTCTCAATCAATAAATGCGACTACTCTATTTAATTCCTCCACATTTTCCGGTGAAATTTTCAAGGTAGTTTGTTGGATTCCTGTTCCACCATAGACATGAGTGAAACGAAAAAGCCGTTTATCCAAAATGGTTGGAATGTCAGGATTTATGAGTGACACATTGCCAATTTTACATCCTGTAATTTGCTCAACTTCTTTTGGTGTGGCTAATCTTACGATATCAAACTGAAGATCATTAATGAGTTCATCAAAGTTAACTTTGTCTCGATCTCCTGAAATAATTAGTGCAAAATAGTCGCACAATCCACCTTTTTCCGTATACAAAATCAGAGTAGGTGCTGTTTGACCAGGATCGATCCCGAAATATTCAGCCCCTTCCTTGGCAGTCTTAATCTGCAAATCATGAGAAATGAATTCATAGTCAATACCTCTTACCTCCAATAAATCTTTAAGGGTCTCCATACTTCCTCCTAAGGTTGATATGGCGGTGGGTCCATCACTTTGAACCTGCCATCCATTTTTTTAACTGTACAATTAAATTTACTATTGCGTGTCTCTGTGTCACCAACGTCAAACTGTGATCCATCTTCTCTTTTAAATGGTCATAATACAATAATGTGTTATCAAGATCAAAAATAAGTGTAGTATACACGCGGCTCACACACCCTGACATTTTCCATTTAATTTATGCACACATTGTAACAGATTCATACTGATTCACAATATTATATACATCCTAACGATACTGAATTTTCAACAGCAAGCAAAAAAAAGAGGCAAGACCATAAATGGTCTTGCCCAAAATATATGCTTAGGAGATCCCGTCAAATGAGAGAAACGGGATGTTGCAAATTCAGAGATCAGAACTCACGGAAATTACATGTGAATTGGATGACCTTCAACCAATTCAGCAGTTTCCATTACGATTTCACCTAGAGTTGGGTGAGCATGAACCGTAAGGGAGATATCTTCAAGCGTAGCACCCATTTCAATCGCAAGACCAAGCTCAGCAATCAAGTTGGAAGCTTCAATACCTACGATTTGAGCACCAATAACAACATTGTTATCAGCATTAGCGACAAGCTTGATAAATCCTTCCGAATGATTCAAGGAAACAGCACGGCCATTACCCGCAAATGGGAATTTACCGCTTTTCACTTTAATACCCTTTTCTTTTGCTTCATTCTCAGTGTAACCAACACTAGAAATTTCAGGATCAGTGAAGCAAACAGCAGGCATACCTTTGTAATCAACCACTGAAGGCAATCCTGCGATAGCTTCAGCTGCTACTTTACCTTCGTAAGAAGCTTTATGAGCTAGTGCAAGACCAGGAACGATGTCCCCGATTGCAAAGATTTGAGGATTGCTAGTACGTCCTTGGTGATCGACAACTACCATACCGCGATCAGTTAATTCTACACCAGCAAGGTCTAATCCAAGCTCACCATCAGTGTTAGGGCGACGACCAACCGTTACAAGCAAATAGTCAGCAGTAACTTCTTTATTCTCACCATTAACGGAGTATTTAACTGTTACGTTCTTGTCCGTTTGCTCAGCACTTTCTGCTTTTGCATTCGTCACAATTTCAACACTTGTTTTTTCCATGTTTTTCACAACAAGGCGAGTAATTTCTTTGTCAAATCCAGCAAGGATGGAATCCATACCTTCGATGATTGTTACTTTAGTACCGAATTTGGAGAACATTTGACCAAGCTCAGCACCGATGTATCCACCACCGATTACGATCAGGCTGCCAGGGATTTCATCCAATTGCAGAGCTTCTGTGGACGACAGGATACGACCAGTGAATGGGAAAGGCTTCAATTCAATTGGACGGGAGCCAGTTGCAAGAATGCAATGTTTGAAACGGTAACGTGGTGATTCATGATCATTGAACAAACGAGCTTCACTTTCGTTAATGAACATAACTTCGCCATTGAAAACTTCGATTTTGTTCTTTTTCATGAGACCGCCAACACCGCGTGTCATTTGGCTAACTACACCGTTTTTAAACTCTTGAGTTTTCTTGAAGTCCACTTTAACGCCTTCAGTTGTAATACCAAAAGCATCAGGATGTTTCGCCGTTTCATAAGCATGAGCTGCAGAGATCAGAGCCTTGGAAGGAATACAACCACGGTTCAAACAAACACCGCCAAGCTCGGATTTATCAGCGATAACTACTTTTTGACCCAGTTGGGCAGCGCGAATGGCTGCCACATATCCACCAGGACCTGCTCCAACGACTAGTGTATCAATATCAATAGATGCGTCTCCTACTACCATGTTATTATACCTCCATTACGAGCAACTCAGGGTTACCAAGAAGCTGTTTAATATAGTTCATGAAGTTTTGAGCTGTTGCTCCGTCGATCAGACGATGGTCGAAGCTCAGTGACAATGCCATAACTGGAGCTACTACAACTTCACCATTCTTAACTACCGGTTTTTCACTGATACGGCCAGTTCCGAGAATAGCCACTTCAGGATAGTTGATAATTGGAGTAAAGAACATGCCGCCAGCGGAGCCGATGTTGGAGATAGAAATTGTGCTGCCTTTCATTTCAGCTGCAGACAATTTACCTTCACGGCCACGGAGTGCCAAATCAGAAATAGCTTCAGCAATCATCCAGATGCTCTTACGGTCAGCATCTTTGATAACAGGAACGATCAGACCATTGTCTGTATCCGTTGCAATACCGATATCGTAATGTTTCTTGTAAACAATTTCGTTATTTACTTCATCAATGGAAGCGTTAAGCGCCGGGAATTTACGGGAAGCTGCAACGAGAGCTTTCACGATGAACGGCAGGTAAGTAACCTTGATGCCTTTTTTCTCAGCGACTGGTTTCATACGTTTACGGAAATCAACGAGGTCTGTTACGTCAACTTCGTCCATGATCGTAACGTGTGGAGCTGTGTAAGCTGATTTAACCATCGCATTAGAGATCGCTTTACGGATACCTTTGAACGGTACGCGTTCTTCGTCTCCACCAACAGGGATTGCAGTAGGTGCAGATGCTGCCGGACTTGCTGCAGGCGCTTCAGCGCTAGCTGCCGGTGCAGGTGCTGCAGCTGCTCCACCGTTTTTGAAAGCTTCAACATCTTCACGAGTGATTTTACCGGCATTACCTGTTCCAGTTACTTGAGTAATGTCGATGCCTTGTTCACGAGCAAATTTACGAACACTTGGAGTTGCCAGAACTTCACGATCAGGAGCTGCTGGAGCTGCAGGTGCTGCGGCTGCTTCGCTGCTTGCTGCCGGAGAAGAAGCTGTGTCTGCTCCACCTTGTGCTGCTTCAGCTTCTGGTTCATGAGCTCCTTCTTGCTCAGGAATGTCGCCTTCAGCGTCGATAACTGCAACAACTTGACCTACACGGAAGACAGCGCCGTCAGTACCGAACACCTCTTGTACTGTACCGTTAACCGGACATGGAACTTCAACGACCGCTTTGTCGTTTTGTACTTCCATTACGATATCTTCGTCTGTTACTTTGTCGCCGACTTTGATGTGCATTTTAATAATTTCGCCTTCATGCAATCCTTCGCCAAGCTCTGGGAATCGATATTCAAATTTTGCCACCTGGATGACCTCCTGTTTTTATTCAATAGGTTTGAAAAGCTAGATTAGAATTCAAGAACTTTCTTAACTCCGTCCACAATACGTGCTGGTGTAGGGAGCCATTGATCCTCGATTTGTGCAAATGGATAAATTGTATCCGGTGCAGACACACGAAGCACTGGAGCTTCCAAGTGCAGAAGCGCTTTTTCGTTGATTTGAGCGATGATTTCAGCAGCCAAACCAGCGGATTTTTGAGCTTCTTGAACTACAATTGCACGATTTGTTTTCTTAACAGAAGCAACAATTGTATCGATGTCGAGAGGTACTAGTGTACGCAAGTCAATAACTTCAGCTTTGATTCCGCTCTTCTCAAGCTCATCAGCAGCTTTAACAGCTGTATGAACCATCAAACCATATGCAAGGATAGTTACGTCGGAACCTTCACGAACCACGTTAGCTTTGCCAAGCTCAACTGTGTATTCACCATCTGGAACATCAGCACGGAATGCATGGTACAAGTTCAGATGTTCCATAAAGAACACTGGGTCATTATCACGAATTGCGGAGATCAAAAGACCTTTCGCATCATAAGGGTTTGAAGGAATTACAAGCTTGATACCTGGAGTTTGAGCAATCAAACCTTCCAGCGAGTCAGTATGAAGCTCTGCTGCCTTTACACCACCACCAAAAGGTGTACGGAATACGATTGGTGCATTATAACGTCCACCGGAACGGTAACGCAGACGAGCAGCTTGAATCAGAATTTGATCCAATGCTTCAAAAATAAAACCAACAAATTGAATTTCAGCAATTGGACGGAATCCTTGAATACCAAGACCAAATGCCAAGCCACCAATTGCGGATTCTGCCAGAGGTGTATCAAATACACGCTCCTCACCGAAATCTTTTTGCAAGCCTTCTGTTACACGGAATACACCACCAACATGTCCTACGTCTTCCCCGAAAATTACAACGTTCGGATCACGACTCAACTCTACGCGCATCGCATCGCGAATTGCTTCTTTCATATTCATTTGTGCCATTGCTTCATACTCCTCCTCATTAGAACTGAACAGTCAGATATAAGACTTATGAATTATTTAAAATCGGCTTTTTGCTCTTCCAAATGCTTAGGCGTAGTTTCGAACATACTGTCGATCAAGCCTGAAACAGTCATTTTTTCAGTTTGCTCTGCTTTTTTGATTTGTTCGTTAACTTTTGCTTTTGCTTCTTCTTTTACACGAGCTGTATCTTCATCAGTCCAGAGGCCTTTCTTCTCCAGATATTTAGCAAGACGAGCAATTGGATCTTTTTCGCTCCACTCGCCTTCTTCTTCTTTTGTACGATATTTACTTGTATCATCAGACAAGGAATGCGGACGGAAACGATAAGTAACTGCTTCAATCAAAGTAGCGCCTTCACCGTTACGAGCACGTTCAGCAGCCTCTTGAACAGCACTGATTACCGCAAATACGTCCATACCATCAATTTTCACACCGCGAATACCAGCAGCAACTGCTTTGTGAGCAATGGAAAGAGCTGCAGTTTGTTTTGCGAATGGAGTAGTAATCGCATAGCCATTATTTTGCACGAAGAAAATAACCGGCAGGTTGAACGCTCCGGCAAAGTTCATTGCTTCGTAGAAATCGCCTTCAGATGAACCGCCGTCCCCAGTATAAGTAATGGCCACTTGTTTTTGTTTCTTCAATTTATAGCCCATCGCAATACCCATGGCATGAAGAACTTGTGCGCCGATAATGATTTGAGGCATAAGTACGTTAACACCTTCTGGAATTTGACCACCATGTTGATGACCACGGGAATACAAGAAAGCTTGATACAACGGAAGACCATGCCATACTAGCTGTGGCATGTCACGGTAACCAGGGCAAACGAAATCCCCTTTATCAAGAGCGAATTCACTACCTACCATTGTAGCTTCTTGTCCGGATACCGGAGCGTAGAAACCAAGGCGTCCTTGACGGCCCAAATTAATTGCTCTTTCATCCCAAGTACGGGTAAATACCATACGGTACATAAGCTCTTTCAATTGATCATCAGATAGGTTTGGAACTTTGTCTTTGTTAACAATTTCACCGTCTGGCGAAAGTACGGTTAAAGCCTCGACTTCTTCCGTATATACTTCATAAGGAATCTTGCTCTTGCTCATTATCTTCACCTCGACAAAATATTTGATGTTTGATTATCATGTTCCTCTGTTATAGAATTATTATACATCTGTTTCACCGCTTAAGTCAAAGAAATTGGGCACGAACGACTATATTTTTTATTTTTGTTTGTATAACAGGTGTATAAAACTTATATAACACAGGCCCATTTTATGACAATGTATGCGATTACTATTACCAAGGATATCTTAACTGAATGGGCGTCCAAAAGCAAAATGACAAAGCCACGAGGGAGCGTTAGTACTATGACAGATTCAAGATATTTAAAAAGAACCATTATAAAAGACGAAATCGATAGCCTGCATTTAGGCGAAAAACGCAGCTTACGGATCTACCTGCCACCAGGGTATAATGAGATACTGAGCTACCCCGTCGTTTACTGCCAGGATGGCGAAGAGTTTTTTAATTTCGGGCGGATTGCTACTCATGCCAACCAGCTTATATTAGATGATGGAATCGATCCGTTTATTATAGTAGGTGTTGAAGTCAATACCTCTGTGCGCACAGAAGAATATGCTCCTTTCGGCAATCGATTTGAGGCTTATACTTCCTGTTTCACTGAAGAGATTATTCCCTACGTAGAACGTAATTATCCTGTCCGGAGAGAAGCAAGAGAACGTATACTTGCAGGTGACTCCCTTGGGGGCACTGTATCTTTGCATTTAGCTATGAAAAACCCTGAACTGTTTTCCAAAATCATCAGCTTGTCCGGTGCATACTATGAACCCTCTCTGGATATTTTGGCTAAAGAAAATGATCTATCACACCTTTCTCTCTATATGGTCGTGGGACTTCAGGAAGATAATTACACAACAGACACAGGTACGTATAATTTTATTGAATTGAACCGCAAGGCCAGAGTATTACTGGAGGAGCGCGGAGCGAAGGTGAAATACTTCGAAAAGGATGGCAAACATTTATGGGGATTTTGGCAAAATGAGCTTCCAGATGCGTTAATTTATTTTTTAAGCTAGGATAAAGTCATATAAATTAGAAGAACCGCTGTATGACGATGAATTCATCTACAGCGGTTCTTCTTTGTGGTAATTGAGTTATTTATTTGTAAGACAACAATTTATCCACTTTTTGATTCAGTACCAGTACCATACTCCCCGTGATTAAGATATCTTCTTGGAAGCGTCCATCTATAATGAACAGAAAGCATGCGGAAAAATACCACCAAGACGAATAAAAGAAGCAGCCCTATCGTTGATTTGAAGAAACCAAGACCAATCGCAAGACCTGCTAACATGGCCCAAACAGCGTAGATTTCGTCACGAAGCACCAAAGGCTTGCGTCCCGCAAGCAGATCGCGGATCATCCCTCCGCCAATCCCTGTCAGTACCGCAGCTACAAGCACAGCACTGATTGGATGCTTCATCTCGTAGGCATACAATGCCCCTTGAATCGCAAATGCCGATAAGCCAATGGCATCAAATAGAGCCTCCGTCTTTTTCCAATGCCGAATCCAGGACATGGGCAGAACAAATGCAACCACAATGGAGAGCACAGCGAGCATGATGAGTTCGCCTTGAGCCCATAGTGTTGTAACAGGAACTCCAATGAGTACGTTACGAATGATCCCTCCACCAAAAGCTGTCACTAGACCAAGAACAAGAACGCCCAAAATGTCGTACTCCTCTTCCATCGCAACAACTGCACCTGACATAGCGAAAGCGATCGTTCCAATAATACTGAAAATATCAAATATGTGCATGTCCCCTTGCTATCCCTGCCCTCTCTTTTATCTCTCCTATATTACAGTGTTCATTGTAGTACTCAGCAGTCGAATTGTGCAAGCATCAAATGTGAATTATACTTAATAGGTATTTATTTCAAATGTGACTTTACTTGTTTCGTAGAAAACGACCTCAGAGAGGAAGGTTTACATGACATCAACGAATAGAGTTCTCATCTTTACAGGCGGTCAAATCGATCCTGCATTATTAGATGAAATTCGTCAGGAAGATATTATTATTGGAGCAGATCGTGGAGCGTTATTTCTTATTAAGCATGACATTATCCCTGATATAGCAGTTGGAGATTTTGATTCAGTCACACCAGAAGAAATGGAAGTTATTCGGGCACACAGTAGAGAGCTCATAGCTTGTGATGCCATTAACAAAGACTTAACCGATACTGAGCTGGCTATCGACCTGGCAATCGACAAACAACCTGGCGAAATTGTCATAATCGGTGCTCTTGGCTCAAGACTGGATCATACCCTTTCTAATGTACATATGTTGCTACGAGCCATGCATCATCAGATAACGGCTTCTATTATGGACCACAACAACTATGTAACATTGACAGGCTCAAGCAGCATTGTACAAAGTCGCGGGTACACTTATGTCTCGCTTCTGCCATTAACACCAGAAGTAACCGGAATTTATCTGGACGGCTTCATGTATCCGCTTGAGGATGCCACCTTAAAAATTGGACAATCCCTAGGAATCAGCAATCGTTTGCTGGATACCGAAGGTACGGTTCGTATTGAAAGTGGATTTCTATTAATCATTCAAAGCAAAGATTAATACCAAGTAACATTTTCGTAACTTTTGAAAGCGATATTATATACTTGTCTATACAAAAAACCTTGATCCTTCAAGGTTTTTTGTTTGTTGCTATTTCGAATACTTTCTTATTTCTTAATTTTTTGTAAACTTTAATCATTTTTTAATAATCCCCTTCAAACTCTTGCCCGGCAAGGACTTAAACACCTTTTACCATATTTTATGTGGTTAAAAGTCTGTTATACTTCATTTCGAACCGGTCAACAACTACAAGAACTTTGGAGGTACAACATGAACAAACAAAAATTATTCCAAAAAGTATTGACGGTAGGTATTATCTCATCTATCGGATTCGGCTCCTTCCTTGCAAGCGGCGCTGAAGCTGCACCGGCCCAAACAGCTGAAAGTGTTTCGGTATCAAAAGCTACACAAATCGTAAACTTCGGTGAAAATTATATGGGCACACCTTATAAATTTGGTGCATCGACATCGACTACAGCAGTATTCGATTGTTCATCTTTTATGAAACATATTTTTAAGAAATACGGAGTAACACTCCCAAGAACATCTGTAGCTCAATCTAAAGCGGGTACAGCAGTATCTAAATCGAACCTTAAAAAAGGCGATCTGGTATTCTTCTCTAGCGGCAGCCGTTCAACAGGTAGAAACATTACTCACGTAGCGGTATATATGGGCGATGGTAAAATCCTTCATACGTACGGTAAACCAGGTGTTACAATTTCCAATCTGAATTCCGGAACATGGAAAAAAACTTACGTAAAAGCACGTCGTGTTCTATAATTCATCATTCTTATCTGCAACATACGAGGCTGTCCCATTAAGGTCTTCAGAGACCTTTGGGGCAGCCTTAAGACTATTTTCATAACATTAATTAACCATATACCCTTTTCCACGTACAGTATGAATGAGTTTTTTGGCCTGACCCTTGTCTACCTTGGTTCGTAAATGGCGAATATATACATCAACTACATTCGTTCCCGTTGAGAAGTCATATCCCCACACTTCTTGCAAAATTTCTTCCCTCTCACAAACCATTCCTGCTCGTTTCATGAGATAACGCAAAAGATCAAACTCTTTGGGAGTTAACTTGATAAGCTGATCTCCGCGATACACTTTACGACTCTTCAATTCAAGCTGCAAATCTTCATATTGCAACTCCTTCATATAACCGTCTGCAAATCTCCAGAAGAGTCGCATTAAGTTGCGAATTCTTGATTCCAATTCATCAATCGAAATCTCTTCACTTACTACATCGTTTGCCCCAGATGTAAATGCAGCAACGGTTAATTCAGTATTTGGAAATTGCTTCATAATCAATATAGGAAAAGGTTGATTCACACCGAGTTGAGTCAACACTTCAAGAGCACTCAAATCAAGCAAATGCTCACTCATCAGGAGCATTTCAGGGCTTTCATGTGAAATTTCCTCAAAAATTCCTTCACTATCCTGAGTCAGAATAACATGAAAGTCTAAACTCTCCAGTAGATTTTGCCATCGTTTCCCTGCGTCTTTGTTTCCATATGCCAACACAATTTTCTCTTTCATGCCCTTGAGCGACCACCTTCCAACTCACTTACTACTTAAGATGGTCAAAATAAAAACAAACCATTCCGCTAAATAACGAATTGGTCTGTTTATATTAACTTTTATTAATTGCCTGGAAATTTATACAAATTTATTTTCGCAACTCAAAATACCCGTTAGCTGCTGCGTCAGCTTTAGATGCGAACACTTCATCGACAGGAAATGGAGCATCCATATTACTTCGTAACTGATATTTAATTCCGTTCACAGGATTTTTTCCTCCGACAATTGATTTTGTTTTCACCAGCCTCCCTCCGCCGAATGCATAATTGTTATAATACTGATCTCCTATGGGTACACCTTGCAAAAATACAATCATCCCTACATCATCCAAAGTATTATGCCAGTCCTCTTGAGAAATGATTGGCAACGTAAAAACGTAAGACAAGCCTTGTTTTATAGCATATTCATTATGATAATTAATCACATTAGCTAAATCCTGTTCAATACTGCGAACGATCGTAGAACGTCGCACTTCCTCAAATTTATCCACATCCTCGAGCAGAGGTAATGATACAGAAATTGCGGAAACTGATGCTGTAGCAATCTCTTCAAACGTTCCCCTTATTTCCTCTCCTGAAAGTGAATTAATGATCGTAACAAAGTGATCCAAAGTAAACGACATGCTATTCCCAAGAGTGTCCCTATAAAGGAATGGTTTTTTCGGAAGCCAACGATGCTCCCAAAGTATACTTCCATTATTAGATGTGGTTTCACACAAAGCGTACACATAATAACCATCATAATCGATCACAACAACAGCCGGTATATACCTCAGCAATGCACTTTTTGCAATAGGGTCATCCTCAATGCCAAGGTTGATAGCGAGTGTATTTAGCATGGCCTTCAGTCCTTGCTCCTTGTCCACACGCATAAATTTGTCGGAGCCATAACCCGATTCGTAATGTTGCATTTCATTAAGGTTAAGAGCTACTCCACCATCCTGAACTGCTGTTCTAAGAATGGAAGTATACTTAATCTCCAAACTATTCACTTCACGCAGTTGTCCCGATCGCAAGCAGCCTATCCATAGTAAGGGAGCTATTATTAAAACAAAAATGATGGACCAATCAGTAATCTTCATTCAGTACCATCCCCCCATACGTCAATTCTTCATGATCATCGCTATCAAGATTCCCGAACAGAAATAAAGACAATATTGTCAATGGAGTTCTGGAGCGCTTGTTCAAAGAAATGCTTACAAAATCACCTGTCTCAAATTTGTATTTACGTGATGGGTGATCAGAATCAAGACCTGTACCTGCTATTGAACCATCGGGATACAGCACCTTTAGTACATCTGAGGTAAAATAGGAATCATATACGACCGTGAAGTCACCCTTAAATGTTGCTTCATTTGCCGGATCATCATATTCGGGATGATATTTTTTACGTTGATGCTCTAGTTGAATATCATACATTATTCCTGATACAGCGACTTGCTTGGAAAAATCCTCATACATCGCCGGGCTAAGGTAACCTTTGTTTCTAACAGCATCGGTAAATTGAACGAGTGTATTATAGGCGGCTAAAGAATTAATATCCTCCTGTCTTTGTGCAGTCTGCACGGCCGGATACATGAATAAAAGAATCACTGCGAGCAAAGCTGCAGTAATTTTGGATAACGCGTTCACCATGCTCTCTCTCCTTAGCTTTTAACGAAAACAATCTTTACTGTATTTCCATTCCTATCCTGTTCAGTAAATGCACGATAAGACGACTCAAGCTCCAGCAGTATGACACCCTCGTCCAGAATAGACTCAACTGTCTGACTCTGAGAATGTGAACTACCAGGATTAATCAAAACATTTCCATCCACAATCACTTCTACGTTATTTTCAAACCAACCTCGTAACCCATACAAAATATGATTACCAGAATACACCACAAAATGATCTGTTGGATCAGGATCAGTTGCAACATCTTCATTTAAACCTTTAAAGTCCGAGATACTTTGCTTCTGAAGCTGGATATGCGGCAATAATTTCTCCATTACTACAGTCTGCTCCCGAGAATGATCTAGTGCAATAAGTACAGAAGATAGACAGAGTAAGGCAGCACACATAAGCCAAGCCATACTTTTTAAAGTAGTTATCATTTTTTTGTTACGGAGTGACGGTCGTTTGGGTGAAAATGAGTCCCCTGACAACGTTCGAGTTATCTTTGATTACTCTGGCTTTAAATTTACCGCTAGGATTAACGTAGTCATTCAGACTCTCGTTCCATGAATTACTAATATCCGCATAACTATTCCCACTAACTGCTCCATATTGCTCTGCAGTTGACAAATTACTGATGTTAAGTACATTTCCATACCATTGACCAGCATTATTTTTGCCTGTCTTTACCTGTATACCAAACTGTCCACGATCCTTGAATTTACGAAGTGCATTTGTTACCTGCGAGCCGCTCACCGTAGTGTCGTCATATACCGTAAATGAAGCTTGTGACAGCTCGGTTTGAATGTCCGAGAAATTGTTCTGAGCGGTTTTGGTTGCTTCCTGTGCGGATACAAAAAGAACAACAACTATCGTAATCAGTGCGATCGTCAAGAAGATACCTGCGGCAACCTTTAATGCGGATGAAGCATTATTCATATTTCAATTCCTCCATATCAATTAAATTGTGACTTTCATAAGTTAAAGATTTTGTATTTGATCAAAATAGAAATCCATCTGCTTGAAGCTCATCCAGATTAGCGGGATTACGAGATATGCAAAGACAAGACAATACATTGGTGTAAATCCGATCATACGACCTAAATTCGACTTAACGTCTAATGATTTCTCGTAATCAATTCTTCGTTTTTCAAAATGGTATGCCATTTCGCTATCAAGATCATCAAAGGCTTGAGCAACTGTAATTTTTTCATTGGCAAGCAGGAGCTTGTCCACTATATTTTTAAATTCTTCCAATGCCACTTCATCCTTCAGTTGCTTAAGTGCTTCCTCCCCACCATGACCAAAGTGAAGCAGGCATTTCTGAATTGGAACTTTAAAAATTACAGCGTATGTATGAATCCACTCCAAGATTTCCTCTACAGAAATTCTCTCAAGCTCTCGCAATACAGCTATGACCGTTTGATACTGGTATACTTCATGCTTCATATCCATAAGCCGTATTTTTTTCTGGAACATAAGCACCCATACAGGTATTTGATAGCCTATTACTCCTGCCAATAATGAAAGTAAAACTTCCCACCACTTCACATACTCATTATTCCAGCGATCCAGCTTACTCATCACACGAAGTACAGCGCCCTTCATTTGCTCCTCGGTGAGTCGTTTTTGATTCTCAGTCATTACATAATTAGCAGCCTTGGTCACTTCTTCATTAGTCGAACGATCAGACATCCCGAGTTCCTTCATAATCTCTGTATCCATGGTTGCATCTTCTTTGGCGATAACGGCATCCTCATCAGACAACGTGCCAAAGAAGGTATAGCTTGCTGGCGGTTCATTCATGATCCAGACTCGACTCTGCAAATGCAAGACCGTACATAAACTAATCATAAATAATACAGATGCAAGAAACATTACAAGACGTCGTATTTGTAGCCATTCAAACAAAATCGTTTGATTACTATCTCTAAGCAGATTACGAATTCTATCATAACTGGCAGATGCAGGTTTCGGAGAGAAATAATATACTGCTTTACGTACAATCAACCACTTATAAACTTTTGATTCCCACCGAATCTTTTGCAGATCTACCCTGTAACTGGTCTCTTCTTCTCCTTTCAGCTTTTGCAGCAAAATGTAGCAGAACAGAATAATGACGAACAATCCAATCTTTACGACCATTCCCGCCTTACTTAAATAAAACTGATCCATCAACGGAAAATTATGTCTGGCCCATACTTCAACTGGTTTTGCAAAAAATATAGGTATTAGTGCAATGAAGTTCAGTCCTTTAAGCAAATAATCCAGCTTGGTACGCCTTAATAAATCCAGTTGAATTTCTCCTGTCAGACTTGCAATCCCTTGTAAATAAAGTGACCCGCGTTCCTTGCTTTTACGATCTCCAAATTCCATAACGAGCCTGGATATGCCTGCAAACGCCTTAAGAAATCGGTTAGGTGCTGTTTCATAATACTTTTCCAAGGCTTCATCAGGTGTTGTGTCTGTCAATGCCTCGTGGATTCGATATGCATGACGACTCATTTCCTCACCCGTGGTCTCCCCGGCTTCATCAATTGCGTCAGCAATCATGCCGTGTCTATGATAGGCATGCCGAATGGCGGACATAAATTGCAGCATTTGCTCAAGCAGCTTGTGCTCAACACGATTGACATAACCCTCAAGAAGCAAACCATGAATGACAACAGCAGTTAGTAATAAAGTCATCAGGAACATCACGCTAGGATTTAAAATGACGAGTATCGCTATGACTGCTCCAAATGAACACACTAGTATGTACGATACTTTCATCGTTTGTCGTCGCAGCCTAAATTCATCATACAAATGCAGTATTGCCAACCTGCTTCGTACCTTCATGAGATAGTAGCGCGATATTGGAATTTTTATAAACATTGCATAGGATCTCAGTAAAAATGATGAAATCCATTTCTTGAATTCGGAGCGTATATGTTGTGGTGAAGCTTCATAACCATAGCTCAATCGTTCATTTCGTTGATCAAGCTCACGACTGATACAATAAAGTACACCACAACACAAAAGTGAACATCCAAATACCCATATCAAGATTGAGCTAAGCGACAATGGATTCCCCCCAGTACGCATCCACAAACAACTGGAATTGATCAGCATCTTCCGAAGTCATTTCTCTGGCCATTTCGCGCTGTGACTGTATCGTAATGGGGTTAACTGGTACATAACTACCATTCCTGTATTCAACAATAACGTTCTCCGTATACCTGCACTTGGAGCCGATATCTCCATCCAATCGACGACACTCTGTAATCCGTTCAATGTATCGATTTCCTTGAGCATCACGACACAAATGCACATCAAAATCGATAATCCCGACAACCTGAAGCTCGGCAATCACCTCATCCCTGAACACACCCGCTTTCAAAAGAGAATTCCGCAGCGATTCAATCAGATCGCGAAATGTCTTCGCATGATGAGTGAACAGTGTGAACAAGCTGGCTACCTGAGACATTTGAATCATCCATGCCGCCACTTCATCAGTGGCTACTTCTCCGAGAATGTTGACAGTTCCGTCGGTCTTTTTCTGAAGATCCAGACCCGCCTGCCCTGATACGTATTCCGTCTCCCTAAAGCTCAAAATATTTCTGGAGCTGTACATTTTCCGTAAATTCAGCTCAAAAGACATCTCTTGTACACGAAGGGTGTAAGAAGCATTAATGTGCTTGACCAAAGCCATAAGCAGCGTAGTTTTTCCTGATCCCTGTGAGCCGGTTATCGCTGTAATACGACATCCCTTCATCATATATTTGAGCAGTTGAATCGGCAGCGATGCGTTCCCCCCTTGGATTAAATGTTCTAGAACTGCAGACTTCACATCAAATTTGCGAACAAAAAACGCCCATGTTTCCGAAAAAGGAGGCCTGACAACAACAACCCTGGAGCCGTCTTTCATTTCATTGACTTTATATCCATTAGCTTCTGACAATTGTCCCGGATAATTGTATTTATAAATGTTTTGGCATACTCTTTTTAACTCAGCTTCACTGCCGAATGACAAAAACGATAGATGAATACTTTTTCCTTGATAAAAAATCCAGACACTATCCCAGGTTCGTGATCTCTCCATACCATCTTCATCCAGAGAGTTATCCTGTTGATTCCATCCAGTCCCTGTTAACCCGCTAACACCGCCGCTTACACCATCAATACGCTGCTCGCGAATTATATCAATCACTGAATAACCTTTAAAAGATTGATAGATTCGTTGTACGATAATGTCCAGTTTCTCTTGAAACGATAACATCCGATATTCTCGGTAAAAAACTGCATCAATATCTTCATCAGAGATTTCGTATTTTGGTGAACTGTCCTGATCTACATCATCCATTGTCTTAAGTACATCCAGCTGATACTCTGCAATGATTTGGCTCAGCGCATCCTCTCCATACTTGAGACCGTACAAATACATAAGTATTTCAAACCGGTCCTGAACAGTTAAACGACTACGATCATGAAAAGGAATCACCTGATCCACATGATTTTCGCTAAAGCTATAAGAACAGACTAGTAAATCCCTGATGTACGATTTGACAAACCGCTTGTCATCAATATCTCCGAAGGTACAGCCTCGCAAAGCCTGTCTTAGCTCTGTACGTGCTTTGACTTTACGCAGCCAGACCTCCTCACTCATCCCCCAGTTGTTGCTTGTATTGCGGCTTAATTCATGCAAGCTGTTCTTCACGAAAATAATCATTTCGGCTAAGGAATAACGATCCTGACTACGAGCATGAACACCTCCATAGCTGCTCGTATTTCTGACTCTCCACCAGACGTAAAACAAACCTATAACAATAATTAGAAAAATTCCCATTCCGTTCGCTATTGTCCCCAAGCACTCAAGCCCCCTTGACACCACTCGAACATGAATCACGATTAGTAAGACTAGGAGTTTGCCCAATCATACTGAGCAATGCCTCTGATAACTCCAACAATCCGAATAATAAAGAATCGCGTTTTCGACCATGTTTTGACAAAAGTAAATTTCTTCTAAAAAAACGAACGATGTCCTTGTCATTCCACGCATCCTTGAATTCGGTATCACTCGCCACTCCATAAACAGGAACCTTAAAATCATACTTGCGCCTGATATTGTTAATGCTCCATTTGGAGTTGTTATCATAATTTGCGATCACGATAACGTTATAATTCATTCGATGATCTTCAAGGGATCGCCTATAAGCCTGTTCAAAATCAGACCTCTTCTGCTCTAAAATCATAATGTTTATTTCATTCTCCCGATCTATATCGTTAATGATCAACGATTGCGAACATGGACACATGATCAAGCTGCTGCATTTGTTACAAACAGATTGATTTCGTATCACAATGTCATATACACCCTCCGCCACTGTATACAATGACTTCATGGAACTTTTAAGCATCCCTGAAGGTACACCGCCTTGATGCGGGAAAGTTCTACCTGAAGCTAAATCCAGACGTCCCGGAATGATCGGATAAGTGTAATCCGTTATATTGTGGATATTCAACCTTTGATTAGAGGATAAACGCAAGAGAGAGTCTATACCATGTTCAGGCAGCTGCAACGCAGCCTGACTCGTTGCTTGCTCAACCAACAACATCTTAGGAATATTAAATCCATACTCGATTCCTGATTCAGCACATTGTTCATTAACTAGTAGTACCTGGCGCTGAAATTTCAAAGCGATGCTCAGTCCCGCCGCCGCAGCCAACTCATCAGAGATTCCATTGCCGTTATCACTAAATACAATTCTCATGCCCGTCTCCTTTCAACGACACGCAGCGCTCTTCTTGTTTCTGCTGTCCCCCATCCAGTAAGTCGACCCATTAGATGACGAAGAGCACGTTTGTAAGATCTCGAAATTCCTTGCATCTTAAGCAACTGCGCATGTTCATTTTCTATCTGAACTGCAACATTTATCTCATTCCACGGAAACCATATTTCAGCGTGGCTCCAATTGACGGGGATATCTTCCATAAAGCTCATAATGTATTCTGAGGTTAAGAAGCTATCTACAGTTCGAACATAGATCGGAAGAACTTCCATATTCGTCAATTGCGGCCATCTTGCCAATAACAGACGGAACCATTCCGCACTGCTCTCTACTTCATACCGATCAAAAGACGTTACCCATACAATTTGATCAGCGGATGCCCACAAGCTGTAACCAATATGCAAGGATTCCACATCATATAGAACATAATCATATGCTGCTTGAGTTAAGTCAGGTAATCCGTCAGAAACGTCAAATCCGGAAAATTGCATCAAAGGCAGATGCACAGCAGTACTCCCGATTGTATAGCGGTATTTTCGAAAATCAGTAACATCAACTAATAGAACTCGCTGATCAGAAGCTGACAACAGCTTGCATAAATAAAGAAGCAAATCACGCTTATCACTTTTTCCTGCAAAAATCCAAGACTTCACCACGTCATCCCCCTTTCTATTTGGACATTACAAAAGACTCCTCAATCTCCATTGAGTCTGCTTTATTCACTTCACTAGCCTGCTGTGCGGCATAATTTACGACCTTATCAGGTGACAGAACCGATAAACCCGATTCCAGATCAGGTCTGGATGATAGTTGCAAGGCCTGTTCCGCCATGTTCACAATGTTGGGATCACGTTTAATTAAATCCAGTACCGCTTGATTTACCGGATAAGTCGGAATGGCCTTACTCTGCAAATATGGCTCTACATAGAGCAGCGCGTAGATAGAAGCCTTATGCAAATAAGCATCTACAATTGCACTGGACAGGGATAATATTTCACCTTCATTAATCGTTATAGTCATAACGCCGGAGGATAACCTTTGTATCTTTTTCTTGGACAATAAAATATAATCTTGGCCAGTCGGGAACTGGATACGAATATCTACTACATCGTTTATAGCAAGAGTTCCCGGCAGATCCACAAAGCCCATATCACGATATCTCAAATCATCAGTAGCCTCCTCCTCTTCAAACAATAAGGTTTGGGTTAGCAACGTATTTGCCCCTAGTGAAACCTTAGCGACTTTTCCAGCAATATCTTTCTTGGACGTTATCCAATCCTGCGGTACGCTGTCCTTCGGCATCTCGACAGATGTCAAATCTCCCTCCCTAATTTTGTGACCTGCTGTAATCTTTGTTTTAGTTGTCCAACCAGCTACAGTAGTACTTATACGTTCATCTTTCAGCTGTATTATTTCTGTCTCGTATTGCTGAATCAATGCTGATCTCGTCTTATTCAGGTGATTAACACTATAGACAGCGTACCCTGCAAACAAAACACCAATTACTCCAGCGCCTATTAAGCCTGAGTAAATCATCAATTTTGTTCGTTGTCTCATTTTTAACAACTAATTGTTCCTCCTCCATCGTTTTCTGCCTAATCCGAATCCACTTCGTTGCTGGATGATATTCTGAGGCAGAGCATCACCACACACTTCCATAAATACTTCCTCCGTAAGCCCAGAAGGTGAAAACGGGTCCGGCTCCGCAGGAAAAGAATATACCTCCTTAATTCCGCTTGTTTTCCGAAGCTGTCTAACGATCTCCTTCCTGGCGAATGGGACACAGCAAATCCATTTTGATGCTGCGTTAACATCCTTGAATTGATCTGCAAATATCACCAGCTCTTCCTGCCGCCATTCTGCCCCAGAGCATACTAATAAAGATAAATCTGCTCGTTGGAATTCCTCCAGGCACTCTTTCCGACGACCAGACCCCAGATCGCAAATTACAAATTCATAATGGTCTGAAAATAATGCCAACAGCTCATTTCTTGCAGGTGATCGAATATACTGAACCCCTTTGATTTGAAACCCCTTATTCTGTAAATGTGATAATTTAGCGTTATTTCGAAATATCCCTTTCTCCGCTTCAAATATCTCGGACAATGCTGTAAAGGCTGTTGATTTGGGGTCCAATTCAATAATCGCTACCCTCTCAGCACGACGAGATAAGAGATGCGCTATTGCAATAGATAAATGCGTAACTCCTATACCTGGGCCAGTACCCATAACTGCAATTACAAAAGGTCGTCGATATGTTGTTACAGCAAAAGAACGATCCGATGGCTTTTGTGATGTTTGCAGTAATAGTTTTAAGGCTTCAGCAGTTTGCTGAGCGGTGTTATAACGATCCTCCGGGCTAGTACTTAATAAACGACAAAGGATAGGCGATATATGTGCAAATCCTTTATTTCGAAGCCTTTTATCAGCATCATCAGACCACAACGTATATTGACAATCTGTTCCGAGATACAAAAGCAACGCTCCAAGTGAATATAAATCAGCTCTTCCATCACTTTGCTTACCCCCATATTGTTCGGGTGCAGCGAAGCCGACTGTGCCAAGCTTGACCGTATCTTCCTGTGAAGCTTCCTTATACGTACGAGCTATGCCAAAATCGATAAATGTAATCTCCAGCTTGCTATTAATTAATAAGTTGGAAGGCTTTAAATCTCGATGAATGATCGGAGGCTGATGATCATGTAAATATTGAAGTCCTTCACAAATTTGCACCCCTATTTTTATAAGCTCATCAAACGAAAGCCCCCCTTTTCCCATTACATATTTGTCGAGATGAACACCTTCGATGAAATCCATGACAAGATAGCAAAATCCAGTGTTGCTTAAATGAAAAAAATCGACAATATGTGGTAAGCGGTGATGTTGGAGCGAAATTAAAACCTCTGCTTCCTCTGCTAAATGATCACCTCTGTTTGCTGATACAGCACTTTCCTTTATCGCCCACCTCTTCCCCGGCAGTTTTAAATCTGAAGCCAAATATACCCGACTCATTCCTCCTACACCGATTAAATGTTCAATTTGATATCTTTGTGCCAGAATAGCGCCTTTAACCAATCCAGATTCCAGAGTCAACTTTGTGCTTATCCTCCTTTCAAGACGCAAAAAAGGGAAAGTCTCCAATGCTCGTCCCAGCCAAACGACTGAATACAAACATGGGATACTTTCCCTGCAACGATTGTATAATTTTGGAATTAGTATAGAACAGAATTACTTGAAATGTAAAGCACTATTTTACAAAATATTAATTAATAACATTAATATTTAATCATATATAGCGTGATTTCATCCCGATTATGAAATAATTGTTTGGCCCGCTGTATCTGCATTCTTGAATCCTGAAACGTATGAATAACATCCTGAATAAGAGCCATCGGCTTCTTGCTTAATAGCTTCACCGTTACGACCGCTGTTCCTCCTGGTACTAGAGAAAATAATAGATCAGTAACCAGCTTCGCAGTTAATTTAGGACTCCAGCTCATGTCACAGACTAGCAAATCAAACTGGTTATCTCTAAATTTAACGCTGTTTGCATTTTTCTGCACATACGTGAGATTCGGAGATCGGAGTAAAGAAGGATGTATTTTAGCAGGGTCAACTGCTGTAACTTTTAGTCCTCGCTCAAGCAAAAATGAAGTCCACCCCCCAGGGGCAGCACCGATATCAAGCGCCTCATGAAATGAAGTAAAATCAATACCAAAGACCTGTTCCGCTTCCAGTAATTTAAATTTTGCTCTGGAGATTTGTCCTTCTTCTCGCTGAAAACGAATAGCACCGCCGTTCCAATCCGATAAATTCTGTTCCGGGGACGTAACTCCTGCGAATATAGTATCTTTTGCAGCCATAATTGAAATAATCCAGTCGGCATCACGTACGACAAAATTGGCCTCAAGGCCAGATAATTCATTTTGAATCGCATCTTTTAGCTCGGAGGAGCTGCCTTCCCATAATGAATGTTCTGTTTTCCGTGTCTGGATCGATACCTTGGAGCCATTAAGTTTGGAATTGTCCAACAAATACTGGATCAAACCACTTTTCCAATCAGTCGACTCGTTGGAGCTCCATTCCCAGCTTATCTTAAACATGTGACGAAGAAACATAGGGCTAGAAGACTCAAGCCTCTCTTTAACATGTTCCTCACTGTCCAGAAGAGTTGCAACAAAAACCTCACCCGGTACAAGAATAGTGCTCTTCACCGAGCCGAAGCTTCTTCTCAGCTCTTCCTGAGCATATGGAGCAAATCCATGGTTCGCCGTACAGACATATTTTGTTGATATTACATTTAGTTCATTGTCTTGTGTATTATGATGATTCAAACTTTAAACCTCCAGAAGTAAATGCGATTCTACGATCTAAACCCTCAAGTTTGCTGTTATTTTCCAGACTTACGTTCACTTTCCATTTCTATTTCATCAAGAAGATCAAAAGGAATAGGACCATTGTGTAAAATAACATGTTCTGGTTTGTTCTGATACAGCAGCTCGTACATGCTTTTCTTTCCGTACATGCTCGAAGTATGCAAATAAATTTCACGAGCATACAGACCTTCCTGCACCATTGCTTTAACCATATCAGTTCCAGTCTTCTCCCCTGGACCCATATCATAATCCAACGATAAAATGTCTACTTCGGTTAACCTTAACACTTCAAGACATTCATCCACTGTTCGTGCCAATGTAAAGCCTTGTGGACAACGACGAAAGTCGTCCATATATAGATGAATCACAGTTGTTCTTCCCTTCTGTGGTATTTCCACCGCTAGGCATTTATCCACCTCTGAACTTTTTTCATATCCTCGCTGTATGTTCCATCTTCACCAGGTTCAGTTTCAAAAATAAGCGGTATCTCTTGAGTTAATAATTCTCTTAGCGCTTCCCGTTGAAACAAATCCTTAAATCCTGCTTCACCAATATAGCCTTGACCCACTCTCGCATGTCGATCCTTTCGCGATAGACCTGGATATCTGGAATCATTCAAATGTATAACGGATAATCCTTCCCAATAATCGAGCTGACTTCCCTTCAGTGAAAAATAACGATCCATATTCTTGTTGCTTGGCCATAGTCCGGATGCAAACGCATGGCACGTGTCCAGACAAAAACCCATATGCTCTGGCGATGCGCAAAGCTTCTTGACTGAAATCATTTCCTCCATCGTCATCCCCATATCGCCATGATTGCCTGCTTGATTCTCGATCAACAATTTAGAACTGCCATTCCAGCCTAATAGCACCTCATTAATACATTGTATAATATTTTGATAACCATGTAAGGGGTTTCTTGCCTTAAATGTGCCGAAATGGACAACAATCCCAATTGAACCACATGCCTCTGCAATTTCCAAGTCATTGCGAAGCGACATCACGATCCTTTGGAATTGTTCAGGCTCAACCTGTCGATCAATCGCCAAATTGCTCGGATAAGGAGTATGAGCTACCGAAACTATTTGATGTGTAAGGCAAAATTCTCTACACTGCTCGGCATCTCGGAGATCAAAGCTTTTGACGGAAAGACTTCGAGGATTTTTAGGGAAATATTGAAAAGCCCCCATCCCGTACCGAAAAGCCTCTTTTGCTGCTCCAAAATATCCTTTTTTAATGCTCAAATGTGCTCCGATTTTAAGGTTAGCGGTCATGCTGACATCCCGGACTATAGAATGCTTTACGTCCGTTCAATTCGCTCTTTACGATAGTATCTCCGCAGCGTGGACATACTTCTCCTCCCCGGTCATATACCCGGCACAGATCATTTGCTCCACCAGTCAGCGTATCGTCCTTAGTTAGCGGCATTTCCATATATCCGCCCGCTTCTGTTGCTTCACTTAGAACCTCTCTCATCGCAGTATACAGTCGTTCAAAATCCTCGGCTTGCAAACTTTGCAGTTTGACCGACGGTCTGAGCTCAGCTGCATATGCAATTTCATCAGCATAACAATTACCAATACCTGCGATAATTTCCTGATTAACAAGAGCCGTTTTGAGACTGCCTCTTCTTCCTTTCAGGAGAGATACGAACACAGATTCATTCATTTTGCGTCCAAACGGCTCAATCCCAAGATGGGCCAAGCTCTCTTCAGCCTCTTTTGCAGTTAACAAATGCAGGTGGCCAAGTCTTAATCCTATAAAATATAGAACCCATTCATCGCCAAAGCTGATTTCTATTTGTGTATTGCGCGAAGGTCGATCATTTTTATTGCCTAAATAGATTATTCCTCCCAGCATCAAGTGCAGGATGAGACGACGCCCATTGTCCAAATGAAACAAAAGATGCTTGGCGCGACGTTCCACAAAAATCACTTGTCTACCGTTTAATTCATGAATAAAATCCTCGACTTCCAAGTTGATTGATTTATCCCGATTTACGATAACCTCGGTAATTGGGAGATCCAATATATACTTCGAGAGTTGTATTCGATAATTTTCCATTTCCGGCAGTTCCGGCATGGCTCATCTTCCCCTTTATTCACATAATGCTTAATTAGATTGCTGCTGTACTACAGATCATATTTCGAAGTTCTTCCAAATCGTTGCAAACGTAATCTGGCTGTACACCTGAAGCATCAATAAATCTCTGTAAGTTGTCGTTTGTAGTTAAACCAGTCAATACAAGAATCGTGCCGCATCCCGCATGAACTCCTGCTGAAATATCCGTTAACATATTGTCTCCAATGACAGCAACCTCTTCGTTGCGCAGCCCAAGCCGATCGATAGCGAAATTCATGAGTATACTTGAAGGTTTACCGATAATTACTGGTTCTACTCCAGTTGCTGCCTGAATGGCCGCTGAAATAGTTCCTGCTCCCGGCATAAGCCCCTCCTGCGACGGCAAGAGCAAATCAGGATTTGTCAAAACATAACGAGCTCCGGCAGAAATCCACTGTGTGGCCCGGGTTAAAGTTTCATATGTAAAGGAACGGTCTATCCCTTGTATAACAAAATCAGGATGATCCTTCTCCACAGTCAAACCTGCTTCACTTAGCGCATTCAACAGTCCAAATTCACCAATTGGCGCCACCTTTGCACCAGGTTTTATTGACGCAATATATTCTGCCCCTGCGACAGCAGATGTGCATACCTCCTGCTCCTCAGCAGCAATACCCATTTCCCGAAGATGCACAGCTACTTCACCAGGAGTTCGAGATGAATTATTAGTAACAAATAAATGGGGAATCCCTTGAGCATTCAAATCAGATATCAATTGCGCCGCTCCCGGTATAATACGACTTCCATGATATAAGGTTCCGTCTAAATCTATAAGATAAGCTTTCCAAGAAGCTGTCATGATGAATACTTCCTTTCATGCAAAAATCAAAGTAACATCTACCTTATCATTGTACCTAGGTTGACAAAGATTTGGCAAATTTTCTCCAAAGTTTGATGCTCCTGTCGCTTCCTGCGCTTTCCCGGAAAATAATTTTTATTATCTTCTTTATTACCCATGTCTTAGAATAGGATACATTACATGCTCCTTTGCCAGATCCGATTGAGGAAATACCTCTCTGGCTTCTCTTTCAAGCTGTTGCAATTGATCATTATATTTATATCTTGAGCTGAAATGGGTTAGAAACAATTGTTTTGCTCCGGCTCTCTTAGCAGCTTCTGCCGCCTGCCTGGCCGTGCTGTGATGATAAGTATATGCCGTCTCAGCGAGTTCATGTAAAAACGTCGATTCATGAACCAATACATCTGCATCTTGTGCGAGCTGTACTGCCGCTTCACATGGTCTCGTATCGCCAAGTATAGTTACAATCCGTCCAGGCTTCGAGTTACCGAGTACATCTGTAGAATGCAAAAGAGACCCATCTGGTAAATTGATGCTTTCTCCCCGCTTTAGCTTGCCATACATCGGTCCGGGCTTGATACCATGTCTCGCCAGCATTTCAATATCAAGCTTTCCAGGCTGGTCTTTCTCCGTAATCCGGTAACCGAAGCTATCGATCCGATGATCCAGCAATGCCGATTCAACACAAAAAGACTCATCCTCAAAAAGAATGCCTCCTTCATGCTCAACTACTTCGAGCGAGTAGCTAATTCTCGACTCACTAATCTCAAGTGCGGTCATAATAAATTTTTTAAGTCCTGGTGGCCCGAACAAAGTAAGAGGTGTGTTGCCTCCCTGATAAGCTCTGCTGGATATAAGTCCCGGAAGTCCAAAAAGATGATCCCCATGCAGATGAGTAATAAAAATATACTCAAGCTTACTCAGCTTCAGCGGTGAACGTAATATCTGATGCTGGGTTGCCTCGCCACAATCGAACAGCCAGAATGTGCGTCTCTCGTCAAATAATCGAAGTGCAAGTGAAGTCACATTTCTTTCTAACGAAGGTACACCAGCGTTCGTTCCCATAAAATATAATTCCACCTTACATCCTCCTCACTGTTCTGCCAGCTGTCTCTACGACTGCCAAAACCCTCCGAATATTCGGAGGGTTTTGCCGTAGAACATAATAAGTCATCATTAAGCTTTATCAACGTTAAAATATTGTGCTTGAGGGTGTGCAAATACCATGGCAGACACTGAAGCTTCCGGCTCCATCATAAAGCCTTCAGTCAAATGCACGCCTATATCCTCCGGCTTCATAAGTTCAAATAAAGGCGCCTGATATTCGAGATCAGGGCAGGCTGGATATCCATAGGATACCCGAATTCCCTGATATCTTGCTCCATGACGCTGCTTCATCGTCATATCATGCGGATCAGGGAAGCCCCATGTATCGCGCATCATATGGTGAACGCGTTCTGCTAATGCTTCAGCGGTTTCAAGCGCAAGGGATTGAAGCGCATGCGAACGAAGATAGTCACCCTTGTTTTTCATTTCTTCAGACAGCTCACGAATTCCCTGTCCTGCTGTTACTACCAGAAATCCAACATAGTCCATAACACCACTGTCTACAGATTTCAAAAAGTCTGACAGACACAAGAACGGTTCAACACGTTGTCTAGGGAAACTAAATGTCTTCAGAACCTTGGTGTGATCCTCAGGATCGTAAATGATAATATCATCCCCTGACGATTGAGCCGGGAAAAACCGGTACATCGCTTGAGCACGTATTATACCATTTAACACAGCTCCTTGCAGTAATTCATCAACGGTTGCTTTCAGGGAAGCTGCTTTTTCATCACCTGATGCCAGCAATCCCTCAACTGATCCACGTAGACCGAGGTGATGTCCCAGCAGCATCTGCATGTTGATATACGGGACAATGTGATTGATTGGGTAATCACGCAACACGTGGCGATCCAAATCAGGTGGTATGAAGACAGGTGCATCTGTTGAAATATTTGATCTCACCGCTCTAGTAAGCTCCGGCAGCTGCTTTGCTGTTGTCGTATCCGTATCAGCTTCCTTTTCAGCTTCCATAGCGAGTCGCATTTCTTCACGGCTTGTAGGGTCCATCAGCTTATTCGCCAAATCGAGACCATCCATCGCATCCTTGGCATAAACGACCATGCCGTTATACTCGGGGCGAATACGCGTCTTCGTAAATTTGCGAGTAAGTGCAGCACCGCCCACCATAATCGGTACATCAATTCCAGCATTGCGTAAATCCTGAGCTGTGGATACCATTTGCTGTGCTGATTTAACAAGCAGTCCAGACAGCCCGATCGCATCAGCCTTTTCCACTCGGTAGGCTTCAATAATCCGTTCCGGTGGTACTTTTATACCCAAATTTACGATATGATAACCGTTGTTGGACAAAATGATCTCGACAAGGTTTTTACCGATATCATGGACATCGCCTTTAACTGTCGCAAGAAGAATTTTACCTTTTACAGAGGACTCATTCTTCTCCATGAAGTTTTCCAAATATGCTACGGATGCTTTCATAACTTCTGCGCTCTGAAGCACTTCCGCTACAATCAGCTCATTATTGTTGAACAACCGTCCGACTTCACTCATACCTGCCATCAGAGGGCCATTAATGACTTCAAGCGCAGTATACCGATTTAACGCTTCTTCGAGATCCGGAATCAAACCTTCCTTCGTTCCCTCAACAACATAAGATGCCAATCGTTCTTCCAGAGATAAATTAACTGCTTTTTCTTTTTTCTCAACCTTCTTATTACGGAATGCCGCAACAAACGCAGCCAAAGTATCATCATTCGTATTGTAAATTAGTTCTTCTGCAAGCCTACGTTCCTCTTCAGGAATCGAAGCATAACGTTCAACCTTCTCTGTATTCACAATCGCATAATCCAGACCTGCTTTAGTACACTCGTACAGGAACACAGAGTTCAGAACTTCACGTCCTGCTTCCGGCAAACCAAAGGAGACGTTACTAATGCCGAGAACGGTATGACAGGATGGCAAAGCTTCCTTAATCAAACGAATGCCTTCAATAGTTTCCTTGGCAGAACCAATATACTGCTCATCACCAGTCCCCACCGGAAACACCAATGGGTCAAATATGATATCTTCAGCATTCAAACCATATTTGTTAACGAGTAAATCATGAGAACGTTTGGCAACCTCCAGCTTATCTTCCCTCGTAATAGCTTGTCCTCGTTCATCGATGGTACCAACTACTACAGCTGCACCATACTTAAGAATAAGAGGAGTAACGATCTCAAATTTTTCTTCGCCGTCCTCAAGGTTAATGGAGTTAATTATTGATTTACCCTGACAATATTTAAGCGCCAGGTCAAGAACTTTGGGATCGGTTGTATCGATCATGAGCGGTACCTTTACCTTTTTCACAACAAGTTCAAGGAATTGTTTAATATCCTCAGATTCATCACGATCAGGGTCCTGAACACAGACGTCAACGACTTGAGCGCCGTTTTTCACCTGTGCACGGGCTATTTCAGATGCTTCCTCGTACTTGCCTTCTACTATGAGGCGTTTGAATTTTCTCGAACCCAGAACGTTCGTTCTCTCCCCAACCATATAAGGACGGTTGTCAAATTCAACATAGACCGGATCGATTCCGGACAGTGCAGGTGGATGTTCGCCTGCAAGAGGTCGTGGACTATATTGACTTAATTTATCTGCCATAGCAGCGATATGTGCAGGTGTCGTACCACAGCAACCACCAGCGATATTCAACCAGCCTTGCTCTGCAAATGCTGACATCTTCTGAGCGAGTGAATCCGGTGATTCATGATAATTACCGTTCTCATCTGGAAGTCCTGCATTCGGATAGCAGCTAACAGCTGCCTTCGCCATTTCCGACAGGGTTCTGATATGATCTCTCATAAATTCCGGGCCGGTCGCACAGTTCAGACCAATCGAAATTGGGTTCAAATGCTCAAGTGAAATATAAAATGCTTCAATATTTTGACCAGCCAACGTCGTTCCCATCGGTTCAATAGTCCCTGAGATCATTAAAGGCAGCTTTTTGCCAGTAGCTTCAATAGCACGAGTTATCCCGATACTTCCGGCTTTTACGTTTAATGTATCTTGAGACGTTTCCAGTAGCAGTGCATCCACACCTGCTTCAATAAGCGCTACAGCCTGCTCTTCATAGCTATCGCTTAATTCATCAAAAGTGACACCACCCGTGACAGAAAGCGTCTTTGTTGTTGGTCCCATCGCACCAATGACATAACGAGGATGATCTGGAGTGCTGTATTTATTAGCTGCAGCGATCGCAAGCTTAGCAGCTGCAAGGTTTATTTCACGTGCCCGATCCTGCAAATCATATTCTGCAAGCACTACAGAGGTTGCACCGAACGTGTTAGTTTCGATAAGATCGGCGCCAGCCTCAAAGTATTGTTCATGAATTTTCTGAATAATATCAGGTCGGGTGAGCACGAGCATTTCATTACAGCCATCCAGCTCTTCCCCGCCAAAATCAGCTGCTGACAAGTTCTCCTGCTGGATCATAGTGCCCATAGCACCATCAAGTATTAATATTCGTTCTTTCATTCTTGACTCTAAACTTGGTTTACTCACGTTCTGACCCCTCCTGTGAAACATTAATTTTTAGTTTATCAGATTAAAGCGTGGAAGAAAAGTCACATTTCAAAATGCACTTCTCTTGCTATTCCTGACAATATTCATGATTTTAAATTTTAAATAAACTGTCGACAATAGTGTACACATCAGATATAATTCTATCAAACTCACCGAAAGTGGGGTAATCCTATGGCGGAAATAAGAATAAGAAACACGAATGAAATTATTGCCGGTGAAGAAAATGTTCGGGATTTATACAGATAAAATCCCTAATGCTTTACATGATAACTTCACTCTAAATGACGAACAAAAAGCCGAAATTTTAAATACCTATGACGCTGAAATTAAGGAGCTTAAAAGGCTTAGTTTAATAAGATATTACACAACTCATCCATAATAAAAACTGCCTCTCCGGAAAATCAGGAAAAGGCAGTTTTTATTATTTCACTGTAAATTCAGTTGAAGGCATAGAATGCTGATCTTTGGCTGTGACATGCGAAATTACATGATAAGTACCAGCCTGCTCAAAGGCTTGCTCCAACACATACACTCCGTCACCCGAGCTATCGACCGTTACTTTTTGATGCTTGTCTTCGGCATCGCCGTCTTTCCAAAACTCAAACATAACCTCTTTGGCATCATCAACATTATCACCTTGATGAGTCACTTTAGCTTCGAATTTTACTGTTTCCCCAGCCTTTGCCTCAATCGGATTTACTTGAAGGTGAACTTCAATCGGTTGTGGGACAGTGTCTCCTCCGTTGTATGTGGAATGTCCTGAAGTGTTACCGCTCTTACCGCATCCATTAACGATAAAAACCAGTAGGATCACAAGACTTACAGTAAACCATCTTCTAATCTTCACTTTGATCTCCCTTCACCCGTTCGTAACAAATTAAGAAAGCTCTTTTATAATGTCATGCAATTGTGATAGATGTTTGATTTCGTAATTTGGTACAATCTCGTCGTCACGAGTTTTTTCATCTCGGTTAATCCACACCGCCGCAACTCCAACTCCAAGGGCACCTTTAATATCTGTAGTCAGCTTGTCTCCAACCATGATGGTCTCCTCAGGCTCCACGCCGAGCTTGTCAAGCGCATGATGGAAGATCGTCGCATCAGGCTTTCCTTTTCCAAATTTCCCCGAAATAATAATTTCATCAAAATAAGGAGACAACTCAGGCACTCCATCCAGCTTTTCTTGCTGAAGCGCAGGACAACCATTGGTTAAAAGCAGCAATTTTACATTTCCCTTCAATTCATTCAGAATTGTAAAGGTCTCTTCATAAATATGTGGACGGGAACGGCGTTCCTTACCGAACATTTCTGCAAGCTCCGCGGCAAGTTTCTCATTATCAATATCAAGAGCAAGCAGTCCACGACGCCATGATTCTTTGCGATATACTGGTGCTAATTGCTCCAGTTTACGGAATTCCGGTTGTTCTCCCGCTGTGAAATTAGCCCAAAGTCCTTCAAATGGATTGATCCCGATTAATTTGGTAAATGGAAACGTCTCGTAAGATTCATACAGTTCCCTTGCTTCCTTGCGCACCGCTTCTTCAAGTTTAGTTGGATCAACTCCAGCCTCAGCTTGCGCCTTAAGGCAAGTTTCTTCAAATGCTTCTCTTACGCTTCGCTCATCCCAGAGCAATGTGTCATCCAAATCAAAACATACCGCTTTAATAGCCATTTTAACCGTTCCTCTCCTCTATACATCTCAATTCTTACACATAATTTTTATTGATCGGTTACTATTCTCTTTCAAAAGACACTTGATACGCTTTGGCGAACTGCTCCAAAGTATCACCCATCGCAGCCGTATTAAATAGATTACGCGTACGATAAAAGACCCAATTTGTATCCTTGCTTTTAGGAACAATGGTTACTTTACTACGGCTTACCTTGATACTTTTGATATTTCCAGCCTCCAGCAGCTTGTCTCTATTGAATCTCGATGTATAGAGCCAGTTTTTGTTCACACGCAGATATGGCTTTCTTAGGAAAATGGTCAGAGCTAAAAGCAAGTACAACCCAATTGTTATCCAATATAAGCTTGAGTTCAACTCTGACGAGTTGCCAATAAGCCCTATACCACCATATAGTCCGGCAAGCAATACTAATGCCACAGGCAAAATTATCTTACGGCCTTGAAACAATTCTCCTTCTCCTTTAGCCCCAAGACTGGTTCGAGGATTGCCACCACCTTTATTTATGACAGGGCCTTTTCCTTTCTTGTTCATCTTAATCTGGTTACGCTCTACTTTTCTGTCAAATGAACCCATTCCATTTTCCTCCCAATTAAGCTGCATAAATTTCAATTTATGTATAGCCAAGCCTTGCGGCTGGCTCTACTTACTCATCGACAATTTCAATGGAGTCAAGCTGTTGACGAAAATTGTTTCTAATGTTCTGCAAATAAACTTCACGAAGCTCTGCTCTTTCGACTTTCTCTTCTTCAGTCAATCCAACTGATTTATGCTTACGGGCCAATTCATTAATGCGCTCCACCAAAGAATCTATATCCATAATTCCCTCCTGTTTAGCCTCTATAAAAGCAAAATAATCGTTTTAGGCATCAATTTATACTTTGCCATGATAAAAAGAGCTTGTCAAGGCGATGATCTCGCATCAGACAAGCTCTTAAACATAACATAAATCATATCATTAAATTTCCGGTAACAGCAGAGTATCCCCAGCTTGAATTGAGCTTACTACCATCTTGTTAACCCGTTTTATTTCATCTATATAGACTCTTGTATCTTTACCGTTAGGCTTATGATTGACTGCAATTTCCCACAATGTATCTCCAGGCACAACTATTACCGTCTCATAAGAAGTATTATCCCTCTCATGACCATTAGATGCAAATGCTGTAACCATTCCGGTAGTAGTAACTGTTAAAAACAAAACAAGGGCAACAATCTTTATTAAGCTTCCGCGACGACAAAGCAGTCCTTCAATCATAGTATTGATATTCAAATGGTTACGTTTTGCAGGCTTATTATCATAAATACTCTTATATGTACTATATCTCAACATTATCATCACTCCAAACAAGTGTTCTGTTATTTACAAATACTATAACACGAACATTTGTTTGTTTCAATATATTTTCGAACAATTGTTCCTATTTAAAAAATTCTTTCATTGGTTAATATTTTGAAACTTAGAACTTATGTTTGTACGAACGGTAGTTCTATGTTATAATTTTCCCAAATGTTACTAAGCGAGGTTGATTCGTAATGTCTAAGGTTTCTAGCCGACAACAAGCAATTCTTGAATTTATACGAAATGAAGTCCGATTGAAAGGTTATCCACCATCTGTACGTGAAATTGGTGAGGCTGTCGGACTGGCTTCCAGTTCAACTGTACACGGTCATCTTGACCGTTTGGAGAAGAAGGGTTTTATTAGACGTGACCCTACCAAACCTCGGGCTATAGAATTACTAGGACATGATGAGTCAGAGAACGCTAGCTTATTCTCACATAGTGTAGCCAGAGTGCCGGTAATCGGTAAGGTAACTGCAGGTGTTCCGATCACGGCAACTGAGAACATTGAAGATTATTTCCCTCTTCCCCAGCACTACTCTGGAGACGGTGAAGTCTTCATGTTATCTGTTATAGGAGATAGTATGATTGAAGCAGGCATTCATAACGGTGATTATGTAATTGTTCGTCAGCAACAAACCGCGAATAATGGAGATATCGTCGTTGCGATGACTGAAGAAGATGAAGCTACAGTCAAGACTTTTTATAAAGAGAAGGATCACATTAGACTACAACCAGAGAATCCTGCGATGGAGCCTCTTCGGTTGAAGCATGTAAGTATTCTCGGCAAAGTCGTCGGCTTGTTCCGAGACATGCACTAATTCGTATGTACAATGAAGAAGAGGCTTCGATTAGAAGCCTCTTCTTCTATTTCTATCAAAAACCATACAACGCGATAGTATGTTCTACTTCATCAGAATATTTTTTAGCAATACGTGACTTACCGAGGTTTGACTTAATAATCTTGTTTATTCTTTTGTCCCCTTTGTCCGAGTATTTATTAAGAAGTGCAAAACCTTCCACAGGCAATTTCTCTACGAACACGCTTAGTGCATACTCCAATCCTTTGGATAAAACCCGATAATCCTCTGATTTGCCTAATGTGTCATCTGAAACAATATCATCGAGAATTCTTTCAGATAAATTTATTGAAAAACGTGTATTAGATTCTTGTTTCAAAAGGGGAGGATGTGCCATTGCAGCTACAAATGCACGTTTTTCTAACAGACTAGCATTATCGTACATACGTTCGAACAGGTTTTGTATGACTACAAATTGTTTCTCTCCAATTCTTTGCAGTGACATAGCTGCTCCCTCCCGTATTCTCCAGCGAGTATCATTCATGGCTTTGACAATTTCGATTGTAATGAGTTCCCTCCTAGCTTCATTCGCATATATGTACAAGGCTCCCATCGCTTGAATCGCACAAAACGGCAAAAACACACGAGGATCATTAGTACCAGCCTGTCTCTCATCATATTTCACCCATCTCAATAAAAGCTCCCACATTTTATCTGTTACAACAGTTGATTGATATTGATCCGCAAAAAAAGCAGCCACCTCCAAATTCCCGCGTGGTCCAGGTAAATTCGACTCATTCATTAGAAGCATTTCCAATTCTTCAAATTCCGCCGCGTTTTTTAATTTTTCGGATATTGACGTGCATACTATTTCCCGAGTTCCCATTTTCTCAGCTCCATATATGTGAAATTGCCCAATCAACCTTAGTCTATGGGTCATAAACTAGATAAAAAACGGAGGCAAATAACTATATGCCAAACTATCGCATCATCGTCGATTTGTCTGACCGAATGCTGTATTTATTGGATAACAACATCGTTATTAAAGGATATCCGATTGGAATCGGTAAAATGTTAACGCAGACTCCAGTCGGTTCATACACAATCATCAATAAGGCTCCTAATCCGGGAGGCCCTTTTGGTGCTTATTGGATGGGCTTATCCAGACCTCATTACGGAATTCATGGAACAAACGACCCCTCTTCAATAGGTCACGAGGTTTCTCACGGCTGCATAAGAATGCACAATGAGGATGTCGTTCAATTAGCAGGTATAGTTCCGATCGGAACTAGTGTTACTATCAGATATTAACTCCGGGAAAAGAAAGGCAAACTAACTCTGTTTAATTTTATCATGAAAAAACCGATAACATCTATGTAGCCCATTCAAACAACTAGGAGGTAGAAGCTATGGACGTTGCTGCGTTATCCATTGGTCTTTCTCAAAGCAGCCTGAAACAAGCAGTAAGCATCTCGGTATTAAAGATGTCAAAAGATCAAGCAGAGGTAAATGGTGAAGCACTCATCAAAATGATGGAGCAGAGCATTCAACCACATTTAGGCGGTAATATCGACATTAAAGCTTAATTTGAGCACCCATGGAGGGAGGCTGTCCCAAAAGTTATCTAAGATAACTTTGAGGGAGACTTCTTGTTTAGCAGTGTAAAGGCAAGATATCAGGAAAAGGATGCAAAAATGCAGTTTTTTTAAAAGTAGTCTTGAAAGGATGAACAAAAGCCTGCAAAAATGCAGGAATATGGTTCAGAATAGACTAGTTTGAAGAGAATCCTTAGAGAAAGCCTGTACATTTGCAACAATTCAGGTCATTTAGAGGCTTTACATGACCAAAACCTGCACATTTGCAGGAATATCGCATCATGACACTATGACACTTGAGATACGGTCATAGAATGTGTGGCAGGATCAAGCGGTGCAGGAATCATCTTCCTTGCACCGCTATTTCTAGTTTTAACAGTAACCCTACTTTGGGGACAGCCCCTTCTCCATTCTTTTTTTGCATATATGCCTTAATTCCCCCACTTTATGGACACATCAGCCCCTATTCCACATAATAAGGTCCCTCATGTCCCTCCACTTCCCACCTTCCACCTAATGCTAACCTTGTACAATAATCATCTTTTTTCCGATAAAAAAACCTCTGATGATTCCAACTGTCAGTCAGAATTATCAGAGGTTTACAAGTACTAATGTTAATTAGTACAGAGTCAAATATTGATCACGTTCCCATTGGTGTACTTGTGTACGGAACATGTCCCATT
>RCUF01000142.1_pt1 | contig 36210 bp, 30 predicted proteins | sample 2166311 | NCBI WGS metagenome assembly RCUF01 (sample SAMN09932608, study PRJNA488358) | compost metagenome | feature: garden; material: soil; isolation source: compost soil in 4-hydroxybenzonitrile-enriched culture | place: Germany: Experimental Botanical Garden Goettingen | collected 2016-01-27
TGTCACCACTATCGCATTGGAACGTCATCATGGCACTTCCTGAGTCAACATCCCAAAGCAGCAAGGCGCGGCGCACGGCGCTCCTAGGCGCCATGTTCCTGATGGCCACCAGCGCCATCGGACCGGGCTTCATCACCCAGACCACAGAATTCACGGTCCAAATTGGCGCGGCCTTCGCCTTCGCCATTGTCGTCTCCATCCTTGTGGACATCGCGGTCCAGCTGAACGTCTGGCGCGTGATCGGGGTATCCGGAATGCGTGCCCAGGAACTGGGCAACAAAGTCGTCCCTGGCATCGGTTGGGTACTGGCCGCACTGGTATTCATCGGCGGCATGGTCTTCAACATCGGCAATATCGCCGGCACTGGCCTGGGCCTGAACGCCATGCTGGGTGTTGATGCCAAAATTGGCGGCGCCATCTCCGCGGCCATCGCCATTCTGGTCTTCCTGTCAAAGAAAGCCGGCATGGCATTGGACCGCATTGTGGTGATGCTGGGAGCCGTCATGATCCTGCTGATGCTGTACGTGGCAATTGTCGCCGCCCCACCGGTGGGCGATGCGATCCGCAACGTGGTGCTCCCCGAGAAGATCGATTTCTTGATCATCACCACCCTGATCGGCGGCACCGTTGGCGGCTACATCACCTACGCCGGCGCCCACCGCATGATCGATTCGGGCACATCGGGCGTGGAGCATGTCAAGTCGATCTCCAACATCTCGACCCTGGCAATCATCGTCACCGGTGTCATGCGCGTGCTGCTCTTCCTGGCGATCCTCGGCGTTGTGGCTGGCGGCGTAGCGCTGACCAGCGACAACAAGGCTGCCGAAGCTTTCGGCCACGCCGCCGGCCCCATCGGCATCCGCGCTTTCGGCATCATCCTGTGGGCTGCCGCGCTGACCAGTGTGATCGGTGCCGCCTACACTTCGGTTTCCTTCATCACCAAGCGCACCACACCGGAGCGCACCCGCAACCTGATCACCGTGGCTTTCATCGTGGTCTGCGGGATCATCTACCTGTTCCTGGGCAAGGCGCCGGCAACCCTGCTGATCTTCGCCGGAGCCTTCAACGGTCTGATCCTTCCTGTGGGCTTCGCAGTACTGCTCTGGGTCGCATGGCGCCGCCGCGACCTGATGAACGGATACAACTACCCCAAGGCCCTGCTGGTCATCGGTGCCTTGACCTGGCTGCTCAGCGTCTACCTCGGCTGGAACTCGATTTCGGGTCTGGCAGCCCTCTGGAACGGCTAGGAGCCAAGCAATCATGAAGGTCCTGAAGAGTCTCGGGCATTCCGAACGTGCGGCGATGGCCCCAAGCGAAGCCCGCGAATTGTTCCGTGCCGGGCAGGTGCTGCCTACCGCCGGGATCAGCGCTGGATATGCGCAGGCAAATCTGATCATCGTTCCCCAGGAGCTGGCCTTCGATGTGCTGCTCTTTGCCCAGCGCAATCCCAAGTCCTGCCCGATCCTCGGTGTCCTGGAGGCGGGGCAAGCCAGCAATGAATTGCTGGCAGGCGGAGATATCCGCACCGACGTGCCGAAGTACATGGTTTACGAAAACGGGGTCAAGGTGGATGAGCCCACCGACCTGTCAGAGTACTGGCGGGATGATCTGGTGACCTTCATTGTCGGCTGCTCGTTCACCTTCGAGAGCGCACTGATGGAAAGCGGCATTTCCATCGCGCATATCGACCAGGGCGTGAACGTGCCAATGTACAAGACCAATATCCGCTCGCAGTCGGCCGGAGCGATGTCCGGTCCGATGGTGGTCTCCATGCGTCCGATTCCTGCCTCGCAGGTTGCCGACGCGGTACGCATTACCTCGCGCTATCCAGCTGTGCACGGGGCTCCAGTGCATATCGGGAACCCCCAAGAGCTGGGCATAGCAGATCTGGGGTCACCTGACTTCGGAGATGCAGTGCAGATCCCGGAAGGGACGATTCCGGTGTTCTGGGCCTGCGGCGTCACGCCGCAGGCAGCAGTGATGGAGTCCCGCCCGGCCTTGGCCATCGGCCACGCACCGGGGCACATGCTCATCACGGATATCAGGGATTCCCAATACCAGGTTCCCTAGCCCATAGACCGAACGAGGCGGCCTCACCCCAAGGGGGCCGCCAAGTTCCCGCCAGAGCCTTTGGCCCTGGATCGAACGCGGTGGCCTTCCCCCAAGAGGCCGCCGCGTTCCCATGTCTAAAGGCTTTGCCGCTGAACCCAGGCCTGGACTTCGGCAAGCAGTACCTGCTTGGATTCTTCATCCAGGAATGCGGATTCAAAGGAATTCCTTGCCAGCGTAGCCAGCTGCCCGGTGCTGAAGTTGAAGCTTGCCATGAGCGAGGCAAAATTGGCATCCATGTATCCGCCGAAATAGGCAGGATCATCAGAATGCACCGAAACCTTCAAGCCCTTTTCGAGCATCTGCGGCAACGGATGATCGGCCATGGTGTCCACCGCACGCAAGCGGATGTTGGATAGCGGGCAGACAGTCAAAGGCATCTGCTCGTCGACCAAGCGCTGAACCAGCGTCGGGTCGTCCAGGCAACGGATGCCGTGGTCCACGCGCTCAACCTCCAGCAAGTCCAGCGCCTGCCAAATGTAGTCAGCAGGGCCTTCCTCGCCCGCATGGGCAACGACGTGCAGGCCGTGGGCGCGGGCATAGGCAAAGACTTCCTGGAACAGCTCGGGCGGGAAACCCACCTCCGAGGAATCCAGGCCGATGCCATCGATATCGTGCTTCTCGGCGACCAGCACCTTCATCAAGTCCATCGCTTCTTCCGCTGGGGCATGGCGCCAGAAGCACGCGATGAGCTTGTGGGAGATCCCCCAGCGTTCTGCGCCCTCGGCCAGGCCGGAACGGATGCCGGCGATGACCTCGCCTAGGCCCAGTCCGCGCTGGATGTGAGCCTGCGGATCGAAGAACAATTCCACATGGCGCACGCCGGAGTCATGGGCGCGCTGCAGGTAGGCCACGGTGATTTCGTGGAAGTCTCCAGCGGTGCGCAAGACCGCCATATTCGCATAGAACAGGTCGAGGAAGGACTGCAGATTGCTGAACTGGTACTTGGCACGCAACTGGTCAACGGAGGCATAGGGCAGCTCAGCACCGTTTTTTGCCGCCAGCGCCATGATCATTTCTGGCTCCAGCGTTCCCTCAAGGTGGATGTGCAATTCGGCTACAGGCAATTTCACGGGTGGTGCGACCTTCCAAGCAGGGGACGAGGGCCTAGGCCGTGATGAAACGGCGGTGGCGTGCAATGGTTTCGTTAAACCATACGTTGGCTATCTATGTGCTTGCTTGGCTTGTCCGTGCGTCGAGGAAACCCGCAGGGCGCTGGGCTTGCGGCTGTCCGCACCGGCAGGCAGGCGGCGGCGATAGCATCAAGGATCCGGAAAAACCGGTGATCGCAGTGGAAATTCCGCGGGGCAAGCCCGGATTTGGCCTCTGCGGCATCCGTGGAAAACGAGGGTGCACAACCCGATGAGGCAAGCGCTGGAGGCTGGCATTTGCCGCAGAGCAGTGAGGAATGCACGGCGCGGATGAGATGGAAATCGCAAGCGGAATGGGCCAAGGCCCTGCTCCATGCCTACTCCGGGCGTTGGGCGATGTGGCTGAGCAACTCAGCTTCAGCGGTGTCGAGATAGCCGCGCAGGGTCTGGGCGGCTTCCAGGCGCTTTCCGGCGCGGAGCATGGCCAACAGATTCGCATTGCGCTCTACATAGTGCGAATGGAAATCCGGGGCGTCGCTCATGGCGTGGAAGACCAGGCGCATGCGGGCCAGCACGCGGCTCATCAGCTCCTGGAGCAGTTCGCTGTCGGAGGAGGCGACCAGCTGCTTGTGGAAGGCCTGATTGGCATTGGCCATCCGCGGCACGTCGCCGGCAGCCAGACCTGTGCGAGCCTCTTCGATGATCTTGCCCAACCGGTCCAGGTCGATGTCTTGGCCCCACGCCAGGCATGCCGGCTCGACGGTACGGCGCACCGCATAGATTTCCCGCACATCATCCGCATCCGGAGAAGCCACGAAAACACCCCGGTTGGGGATCCGGGTGATGATCAGCTCGCTATTGAGCAAGGTGAAGCTCTCGCGCAAGGTATTGCGCGAGAGCCCCAACGATTCAGCCAGGGCCTGCTCGGAAAGCTTGTCACCGGGCAATAGCTCGCCTTCGGCAATGCGGCGGCGCAGCTCATTGGCAGCCCAGAGCCCGCTGTGCGCGTGTGGGGCCTTGGCCGGATGCGAGGTGCTGCTGGTGGCTTTCATGCTTCCAATTTATCCCAACTGGCTTGCGGGTACGGACTCCATGGCCTGGACGCTAGCCGATGGTGCCCAAGGTGTCGCCGCGGCGTACGGCTGACCCTGCGCTCAAGTCCGCTGCGCGGAAGATGCCATCACGGTGCGCGGTGATGGTGGATTCCATCTTCATCGCCTCGACGATGGCAATGCTCTGCCCTTCGGCGACTGCACTGCCATCTTCCGCGGCGAAGCGGACGAGGTTCCCGTCCATGGTGCTGCGTACCGCGGCGGCATCGACCTGGCCGGCAGCATCATCCTGGGTGGCGGCGGCGGTGCCGGCTCCGGGGGTATTGCGCAACGCGTTGGTCAGTGCAGCGGGAAGACCCAGCTGGACGGCCTTGCCATCGAGCTCTATGGTGATGGTTTCACGGCTGGTATCGCGCTGGTCCAGATCCATCTCGTCGCTGGCCTCCACCTCGTTGAGGAACTCGTCCTCGATCCATGTGGTGTAGACGCCCAGGGATTCGCCGTTGAACGCTTCGTGCTCGATGACGGCGCGGTGGAATGGCAGGACCGTGGGTACACCGGCAATGCTGATTTCTTCCAGCGCCAGGCGGGCACGGCGCAACGCCTGGTTCCGGTCGGCACCGCGCACAATCAGCTTGGCGATCATCGAGTCGTAGAACGGCGGAATGACCGAGCCGCTGCGGACCCCTGAGTCCACGCGCACGCCGGCGCCGGTTGGCGCTTCGAACCGCTCCACGGTGCCGGGCGCAGGCAGGAAGCCGCGAGCCGGGTCCTCGGCATTGATGCGGAATTCGATGGCGTGGCCGGTGGCCTGGGGGTCCTCGGTAATGGACAACGGCAGGCCATCGGCAATGCGGAACTGCTCGGCCACCAGATCGACGCCGGAAGTCTCCTCGGTGATCGGGTGCTCCACCTGCAAACGGGTATTGACCTCCAAGAAGGAGATCAGACCGTCCTGGGCCACCAGGTATTCCACGGTGCCGGCCCCGACATATCCGGCTTCCTTGCAGATCGCCTTCGCGGACTGATGGATCCTGGTCCGCTGCTCATCGGTCAAGAACGGGGCAGGCGCCTCTTCCACCAGCTTCTGGTGGCGGCGCTGCAAGGAGCAGTCGCGGGTGCCGACGACCACCACATTGCCGTGGGTATCGGCCAGCACCTGGGCCTCGACGTGGCGCGGCTTGGCCAGGAAACGTTCCACGAAGCATTCGCCACGGCCAAAGGCCACGGTGGCCTCGCGGGTGGCGGACTCGAAAGCATCGGAGATCTCATCGAGCGAGTAGGCGATCTTGATGCCGCGGCCACCACCGCCGAAGGCCGCCTTGATGGCTACTGGCACGCCGTACTCTTCAGCGAAGGCCCGCACCTCGCCGGCGTCCGCCGCCGGACCGTCGGTGCCCGGGGCCAGCGGCGCACCTGCGCGCACCGCGATCTGCCGGGCCGTGACCTTGTTGCCCAGTGCTTCGATGGCCGCGGGAGGCGGGCCAATCCAGCTCATGCCGGCCTCGATGACGGCGGCGGCGAAGTTCGCGTTCTCCGAGAGGAAACCGTAGCCGGGGTGCACCGCATCGGCGCCGCAGCGCTTGGCAATCTCGATGATCTTCTCGATATCCAGGTAGGTGTCCGCGCCGGTGGAACCATGCAGCGGGTACGCTTCATCTGCGCGGCGCACGTGCAGGGCGTCGGCATCCGGGTCCGAGTAGATGGCTACCGACGAAATATTTGCGTCGGTGGCCGCCCGGGCAATGCGGACCGCGATTTCGCCTCGGTTGGCGATGAGAACTTTTTTCATGGCAATTCCTTAGGCGTCTGATGCCGCGTGGCCGGCAGCGGGATGGAGTTCGAATCGAATTCTGCTTCCGGGCGGAAGCTGCGCGGCTGCGCTGAGGTCTTCGGCAATGACGGTGGCGATCACCGGATAGCCGCCGGTGACCGGGTGATCTGCGAGGAACAGCACCGGCAGGCCGGAGGGCGGCACCTGCAAGGATCCGCGGGCTACGCCTTCACTGGCCAGTTCCCCGGAGCGGACGCGCTGCAGCGGTTGCGCGCCGGTGCCCAGGCGCACGCCCACGCGGTTGGATTCGCTGGTGACATCCCAAATCTGGGCGGCCAGCTGGTCCAGGCCCGCCTGGCCAAACCAATCGGCACGCGGACCGGGCATGGCGCGCAGCGTGTACACGCCGTTATCGTCTGGGACCGGCAGGGTGCTCGGTTCGCTGTTGCCAACGATGTGGCCCAGATGCGGGCGGTTCACCGGCAGCAAGCCACCGGCTTGCAAAGGCTGGGGACCGACGCCGGAAAGGGTGTCGGTGGACAGCGAGCCGAGGACCGGTTCCTGCTCGATGGTGCCGCGCACCGCAAGGTAGCTGCGCAGCCCGCGGCCGGCGGGTTCAACCTCCAGGCGCTCGCCGTGCAGCAGCGCGAACGGTGCATTGGCCGCGGCCTGGCGCGGGGTGCGGACCTGGTCGTCTTCGGCCGGGGTGATCCAGAGTTCTGCTTCGGCGCCGGTGAGCGCCAGCACTTGGTCTTGCTCGGCTTCAACCGTGATGCGGCTGCCGAGGTTCTCGATCACGGCTTGGCCTGGTTGGTTGCCCACCAGGCGGTTGGCCTGGTGGAAGGCGGCCGGGTCTGCGGCTCCTGCGACGCCAACTCCGAGGTTGCCGTAGCCGATGCGTCCGGCATCCTGGAGCAGGGACTGCAGGCCGGCGTCGATGATTTTCAGGCCACCGGCAAGTGCCTGCACTGATGCTTCGTCTTGTGCGGCGGGTGCCTGGCTCACCGATATTTTCCGGGTGGCCCGGACGAACTGCACGGTATCCTGCGGCCGGATCAATGCAGGATTTTCGCGCTGCAAATCCCACATTTGCAGATCGGTATGTCCAATCAGCTGCCAGCCCCCGGGGGATTGGCGCGGATAGACGGCCGAGTACTCACCGGCGAGCGCCACCGCTCCGGCGGGCACCTTGGTGCGCGGGGAGTCTCTGCGCGGGACATGCAAGTCCTGGTTTTCGCCGAGCAGATAGGCGAAGCCGGGAGCGAATCCGCCAAATACTGCACGCCACCTCTGGCTGGTGTGCGCATTGATCACAGCCTCGGTGCTCAGCCCGGTCAGCTCGGCCACGGCGGCGAGGTCTTCGCCATCGTAATTCACTGGTACTTCAACCAGCTTGCCCGCAGCGTGGAGTGCAGAGGCTACTTCAAGTTCTGGCAGTGCTGCCATGGCCCGTTCGGCGCTCTGCGCGGAATCGAATTTCAGCAGAACCGTTTGCGCGGCGGCCAAGAGGTCGCGCTGTCCGGACAGGGGAGAGGTTTCCAAGGCGGCGTTGAGCGCCAAGACAGCATCGAGCGAGTCCAGGTCGATGAGCAGGTCATGGGAGCCTGCCCGGTGAATGGCGCGGATGCTCACGCGAAGCTCCGGATCTGCACGCCGGCATGTTCCAGTCCTGCGCGCACGGCGCTGGCCATGGCCACTGCACCGGCAGTATCGCCGTGCAGGCAGATGCTCTCGGCTTCCATCTTGATGGTGCTGCCGTCCACGGCAACAATGGTGCCTTCGGTGGCCAGGCGGACCATGTTCGCGGTGACCTGCGCGGGGTCGTGCAATACGGCGTTGGATTCGCGGCGGGAGACCAAGGTGCCCTCGGGGGTGTAGTTGCGGTCGGCGAAGGCTTCTGCGACGCCGCGCAGGCCAGCGGCTTCGGCCTTTTGCAGGGCGAGAGAACCTGGCAGCAGCAGGACCGGCAGGTCGGTGCCGAAGGCCTTGATGGCATCGATGACGGCCTGGGCATGCACCTGGTGGTGCACGATGGTGTTGTACAGGGCGCCGTGCGGCTTGACGTACTTGATTTCGCTGCCTGCGGCGCGTGCCAGGGCTTGCAGGGCTCCAAGCTGGTAGAGGATGTCATCGGCCAATTCGGTGGCCGAGCAGTCCAGGAAGCGGCGGCCGAAACCGGCCAGGTCGCGGTAGCCCACATGGGCTCCGATGGTGACGTTGGCGCTGACCGCATCGCGGCAGGTCTGGGCGATGGTGCTGGGGTCTCCAGCGTGGAACCCGCAAGCTACATTGGCCGAAGACACGGAGGTGAAGATGGCGGCGTCGTCGCCCATCGTCCAGTTGCCGAACGACTCGCCTACGTCTGAATTCAGGTCTATGTATGGCATTGTGATCCCCGTCTCGTGAAAACCTCTTGGTAAAAGAATGCCCCACTTTCGGTAATTGTTCAACAATCTTGGCAGGGTTTTTGAGCATCGCTTCCCGGAATTCTGCTGGAGCGGTGTTCCCATCTGTCATCTGATCAGGCGTTTTGCACGTGGAATACTAAAGCCCGAGGCCAGGAATCCTTGCGGAATCCTGGCCTCGGGCAGGTCTTGTGGCTGGCGGTGCGGCTACTGGCCTTCTTCGCCGTCGGAATCTTCATGCCCGAACGGAATAGGCGCGTTCTGGGCCGCATCCGGATCAGGGACAGTAGTGTTCTCGCCCTCTGGGTCCGGAGTCTGAGCTGGACCTGTGGTTTCGTCGTGGTTTTCGGTTCCCATGGTTATTTCCCTTCATCCGTGCCTTGCTTGGTTGCCAGCTATCGGGTGCTGGTTCACATAGCCTAGCCGTGAATCGTGGCGAAAAGCGGTGCGATCAGGGAATTACCATGTTCGCCCGCCGTGGAATCCCGGCACGCTGGCGATCCCCGCGGCCTTGCCTGGCCGCTAGGACAGTCCGATGGCGTTGCCGTGCTCGTCGACATCCATGTGCAGGGCCGCTGGCACCCGCGGAAGTCCCGGCATCGTGGTGAGCGCCCCGGTGATGGCCACGATGAATCCGGCACCGGTCTTGGGGATCAGCTCGCGGACCTGCACGGTGAAGCCGCTGGCGGCGCCTAGCAGCTGGGGGTCATCGGAGAAGGAGTACTGGGTTTTGGCGATGCAGACCGGCAGATGCGACCAGCCGTTGTCGTGGATCTGCTGGAGCATCCGCCGGGCCTTGGGGGAGTACTCGACGCCTTCGCCCCCGTAGACGCCCCGCACCAGGGCCAGGATCTTGTCCTCGACCGGCTGCTGCAGCTCGTACAGCGGGGCAAAATTGCCCGGTTCCCCGATGGTCCGCAGTACCATGTCGGCCAGCTCGCCTGCTCCGGAGCCGCCCTGGCCCCAGACATCGGCGATGGCGCAGGCAATGCCCTGCTGTTTTGCCCAGCCGGTGACCGCTTCCAGCTCGGCATCGGTATCCGTAGTGAAGCGGTTGATGCCGATCACCGGCTGGATGCCGAACTTCGAGACGATCGAGGCGTGGCGTTCCAGGTTCGGCAGCCCGGCCCGCACGGCCTCGACGTTTTCTTCCCCCAGCTCATCCTTGGGCACCGAACCATGCATCTTCAGTGCGCGGACGGTGGCGACAATGACCACCGTGTCCGGCGGGCACCCGGCGTAGCGGGCCTTGATGTCCATGAATTTCTCGGCGCCCAGATCGGTGCCGAAGCCGGCTTCGGTCACCACCACGTCGGCCAGTGCGCGGGCGGTGTTGGTGGCGATGGCCGAGTTGCAGCCGTGGGCGATGTTGGCAAAGGGCCCGCCGTGGATGAGCGCGGGAGTGCCCCCGATGCTCTGCACCAGGTTGGGCTTGATGGCTTCCTTGAGCAGCAGCGCCATCGCGCCCGCCGCTCCGAGGTCATCGACCGTGACCGGGGCTTTGGCGTAGGTGTATCCGAAGGTGATCTTGCCCAGCCGGGCGCGCAGGTCCGCCAGCCCGGTGGCCAGGCAGAACACTGCCATGACTTCGGATGCGGCAGTGATTTCGAAACCCGTTTCGCGGGGGACCCCGTTGGAGGAACCGCCAAGGCCGATCACCACGTGGCGCAATGCGCGGTCGTTCATGTCCAGCACCCGCTTGAAGGTGATGGATCGCGGGTCGATGCCCAGCTCGTTGCCCTGCTGCAGGTGGTTGTCGAGCATGGCCATGAGCAGGTTGTTCGCACTGGTGATGGCGTGGAAATCCCCGGTGAAATGCAGATTGATCTCGTCCATGGGCAGCACCTGGGATTGGCCTCCACCGGTGGCTCCGCCCTTCATCCCGAAGCTCGGGCCGACTGAGGGCTCGCGCAACGCGATCATGGTCTTGGTCCCGGTGGCCGCCAGCGCGTCGCCCAGGCCCACCACCATGGTGGATTTGCCTTCCCCTGCCGGTGTCGGGGACATGCCGCTGACCAGGACGACTTTTCCGGGTCGGCTTCCGTTGGCCGGCAGCAGGGCAGGATCAATTTTGGCCTTGTACTTGCCGTAGGGCTCTAGCGCGTCTTCCGGGATTCCGGCCGCTTCGGCAATCTGGGAGATCGGCCTGAGCACTGCCCGCGAGGCAATGGCCAGATCGCTCATATCGGTTTCCGGCACTGCTGCCATGTTGCCTCCCCTATCTGGCTGCCCGGTGACCCGGGGATGAGGAAGACCAAGGCTCCTGGTTTTCCCTGATTGGCCTTCAAGCTATCACCTTGCAGGCGAGGCGAGAAGGCTGCACCGGGCAGAACATGGATCGGTGTCTACCCGAGCCGGGCCTGGCGAAGTGGTAACAATACCTGTTCCACATTTCACGGAGAAGGTGCCCCTCTATTGAAGCCAGCGATTCTCAGCTCCGAAACGGCACAGAACCAGCTGTGAGGCGTCATTGCAAGCAATCTTGATAGGCGTCGGATGGTCAACACGATGAGCGCTTGGTTAGGACGTTTGCCGCGCTCACGTTCCCGGACATAGTGTTTCCGGATTGTCGGATCCAAGCGGAATGATGCAGTGAAGAGTGGTGAAGCGATAACGTGATTCGAGGATCAACTGAAAACCTTACGACTGAGCTGCCATGAACTATTAGAGCACGTTGCTCTCCGGACGAGTCGAAGTAGACGAGAGCCTTTTCGGGGCCCCCGCCCCGGTCGTACAGGACGTGGTGCGTCCGGAAAGACTCTGGTGGCGGGTGCTATTGAGATTTCAGATGATGGGTGGGGCCGAGCCTGACTGGCAATTATCCCTGATGCTTCGTCGGCATCGCTGCGCAAGTTCATCACCGCGAATGTTGATACAACATAGTGAACAGTGCGGGTTTGCGACGAGGCAGCCTGGAATTCGAGTAGTGCGGGCAACGATAATTCATTGCCGATGGGAGAGCATCACCGGAAATCTTCAGACGTTCGGATCCGTGCGGTTGCCGCTGAGCTCGGCGGTGCCGGCGGAAGGTTTAGCTGTCAGCGCTGCGGGACCAATGCTGCATGAGTCTTTGCTGGGCTTGCTGTTCGCTCAATCCTGAAATCTCTTGTGTGGACAGATGAAGTTGTTCTACGAGCGCAGCTTCCATCCACTCGGGCAAGACAGATCCCCGTGCGGGTTCAGGTTGAGCTTCAACGGATTCGTAGAGCCGTCCCATCTGGACAATGACGTCTTTGAGCGATTGAATCTTCGGGTCATCGCCCATGCGTGCGACCCGTGAGGTGAGCTCATCGTAAACCTCGCCATCCGAACGAGCTCCAACAGCCCAGACCTCAGAAATATCAAGAATTGGGCGGCCGGACGCGTCTTCGGTAATGCGCCATACGATTCTCCAGTCGCGATCGCCAACGACTAACTTGCGGAAACCGACTAGCGCACCGAGCAAGGGCTCGCCAGCCTCAGGAGATTTTTCGAGCAGCAGCATCTTCTTGAAAACGGATCGCACGATCTGCGGATCCTTTTTGTGAAGACGATGTAGGTCAGATACTGCGTCTTCAGTTAGCCGGACGATGCACAGGCGGTCTTGAGGCTGATTCACGAATTATCAGACTGGGCTTCTTCGACATTTTCCGCCTCAAGTTCTGCGCGGTTCAAATTGAAGAATTCCATCGCTTGGTCGAGCGTCGTGCGCACGCCGCTATCAGTGGCAAAGCGTGCCATCACCAGCGCAGCATCGCGAAGAGTGTCCCGGTCATGACGCAGCTGAGCGATTTCCTTGGCGGAAACGACTTCGGCCACGACCTTGCCATGGCGCGACAAAGGGGTATCCCGGCCCTCTTCGGCGGCGGCGACAAGCGCAGAGAGCCCCGCGCGTGATGCTTCGGTGATGCTCAAAGTAGTCATATGAAAACTATATAGATTTCTACCTAGATTTTCTAGTTTGCCTTCCGTGCCTCGTTAAAGCAAAAGCTGGGTCGCCACCCTTGGTAGCGACCCAGCTTGAGAGAGCGGAGGATCCGTTAGCTTGAATGCTTCCGTTCAAGGAACTGATGACGCAACGAATTCACGGACTGGAGGGCTTGGCTTTCGTCGGTTCCAATGTTTTCTTCGACCCATGAGTAGTAGCGGTAAGCTTCATCCAGGATTCCCGGAATAAAGTCGTCGGGATCAACAATGTTTGTTTGGCGATTAACAGTGAAAAGTGTAGATCGTCCTTTCACTTCCAGTCGAAGGGGCACTGGCTGGCCAGGAAACAGCCTTTCAGCTGACCCTTTCTCCATGAACTCTTCTACCAGCTCAAGGAGCTCAAACCAGATTCCTGTAACTTCATCCCACAGGTCACCCGAGATCAAATCGATCCCGTAGTAAGACAGAGAAAGAAAACCTTCACTGCCGTAGGGATTTTCTTTGAGTCGATTCCGCCACATCTCGGCAGCCCGTTCGGGTTCCTGAAACATGCTTACCAAGTAGTTTTCGGGATTAGCGACGAAATCCTCGATATCCGTGACCGTGTGCGGAACCAGAATGTATGGTTCGCTATGTACGGCTTGTTCTTTCATCTCACCTTGATTCTTATCGCGGGTAGAATTGGACAACTCGGCCTCTGTCAATGACCATCTTGTACTTCACGTTGTTATAGGTTCCTTCGAGCTGTATTCGCTTGTTGGTTCCACCGCTTTTCAGTTTACTTTGGTTCTGCTTCATGGCGCCATGAACCAGATTTCGTACATCGCTGATTGACATCTTCGGATTGAAAAATGTTTGGCTGCTCTTAGAAGAACCATCCCAATATTTTGGATGATGCCGCTGAAGAATATGCTTCATTCCGCTCTTATCAAGTTTGAACGTATGTGAACCCGTTCTGTAAGAAAGGGTCTTGAAGGAAGACAACGCGTTGACAACTCGTGAAGCGGGAGCCTTAGCGTACTTGACGGTTTTGGAGCCTACCTTGATTACGATGCTGGTAACCCTGATAGCGATAATAATTGCTGGGATCCAAAACGGATCAGCTACGACTGGGTATTCATGGTCTTCCCCAATGTCTACTTTTTGGACCAAGTCACCATCGTGAAGCTCATACCAAGTTCTGACTGTTTCGCCACTTGCATCAACTGCCCATGCAGGTTCAAATCGACTGGTCAGGACGGATTCGTTTTCATCGGGGAAAGATTGAAAGACGTCTACTCCGCCATCTTGGGCAATCTCAGCGAATGACCCTTCCGGTAGCCCCAGTTCATACCGGAACTCATGAGGCGCATCGGCATCGTGAATAATTGTCTGTGCACGTATAGCTCCATCGTCATGAGTCTGCAGTGCAAGATCTATTTCATCATCGCTGAATACAGCAGTGCCATCGTCGAGCATTTGCACATCACTTGGCGCACTCTCAATGGGTAGTCCGAAGCTGAACTCCCGTTCCACATTCTCTGCGCCAATTACAAGCGATTTACCTTCTTCAGTTGCTTGGACGAATACCGCGCCCTCGCCGGTGCCGAACTCCAGAACTTCAGAGTTCAGCGTCGGTTCAACTAAATTGGCTTCAGTTTCTCCCGCTGCCGCTAAAGCATCCGACAGGAGCTCTTGTGTCGTTACTTGGCTCGGCTCGGAGGGGTCCGCGAGGCTGGCTGACGATGCAGTTACAGAGACTGCGCAGGCGATGGCTATCGCCGATAGGAGCCGAGAACGAGTCCGGCGGAACAAAGTGCTATTCATTTTCTTCTTTCCTATGCGCCAGGTGAATACCGGGTGCATGGTTGTGGCATGCCTAGGAATATCCAGCGACTTTGCATTCATGTCAGATGCAAATGCATCCAGGGCAGCACTCCGGACACGGGATTGTCCGAAAGTCCCTACTCAGCCCAGTATGAGTCGCTATAATAAATAGTAATGGTTTAAACCCGATGCAGTGGGGTTTTTTGTGAGAAGGACAGAGCTTTCGCTTAAAGGGTGCACTTGCCTACCGGGAAATAGGGCTGTTCGCTGGAAAGTTGGTCTCGGCAGATCCGACAGTTGAGTGAGAATTCAGCTGCTATTGGGATAAATGAGTTGGAAAACGACCAATGACCTGCCGCTGCTCGCTAATGAACGGCGCGGAATCGGGCGGCGTCCGTGGCAGTATGCACCCAGGTGTGCAAAGAATGTGGCCGTCGAGTGTCGGTAGCAGATTATGACGTATGTGGTATCGGGTTCCCTTTCCGGTGCCCAGTAGAAGCGCCTAGGCAACTGTGTGCTTCCCAACATGAATCGCGGACCAGGCGGTTTCCTGGCCAGCCTTGCGTTGGGGAACTTATGACGTCGTCGTAGCCATGCAACTGCCCAGAACCCAACGGGCAAGGAAGCGGCCTGCAGTCCGAGGTGCCTCCAAGGACAAGTGAAGCCCGAGCGGAGGAATTCCTCCGCTCGGGCTGATCGCAGTCTTATCCGTGCTGCCTGCCGCTCTTCTGGATACCAGCGCCCGCGCGATTTCAGACCTTCCTGGCGTGCTGCGCCGGGGGTAGTGCGTTAGTGATTGGCGTTAGGCTTTTCGCCCTTGACCAGGAATGCGAAGACGATGCCGATCGTGGCCAGCGCGGCGCCGACGATGAACGAGATATGCGCGCCGGAGAACAAGGCCTCGGCCAGCTCGGACCCGGCGTCCAGCTGGACCTTTGACAGCAGCGACATCACGGTCACGAAGACCGTGGTGCCGATGGCACCGCCCAGCTGCTGCGCGGTGTTGAAGATCGCTGAACCGTGGCCGAACAGGCGCGGATCCACCGAAGCCATCGCGGAGGACATCAGGCCGGTCATCAGCAGCGCCAAGCCGATGGAGAAGACGATGTGGCAGAGCATGAACATCCACAATTCGGTCTGCGCGGTGACGGTCGTGTACATCCACTGACCGGCGGCCAGGAACACGGCGCCGGGGATCAGGACCGGGCGCGGACCGCGCTTGTCGTAGATCCGCCCGAAAATCGGCGAGGCGATGGCCTGTGCCAGCCCGCCGGGAAGCAGCATGATGCCGATCTGCAGCGAGTCGATGCCCTGCCCGGATTCCAGCAGGATCGGCACGATCATCAGCGAACCGAGCAGGGTGCCGAAGGCAATCATGATCATCGCGATCGCGAAGCTGAAGCTGCGCGAGGCAAACGGGGTCAGGTTCAGCAGTTCGCGGCCGCTGGCGGCCAGCTTGACCTGGCGGATGATGAACAGGGCCAGGGCCACCAGGCCGATGGCGAAGCTGGCGATGGTCATCGTGGCGTTATCCGCGGCATGCTCGATGCTGGAAATGCCGTATACCAGGAACCCGAAGGCCAAGGCGGACAGGAGCACCGAAGCGGAATCCACCTTGATCTTGCGTGCGCTGGAAGGGATCTTGAAGAAGATGGCGCCCAGTACCAGGACCGCCACGGCGATCGGCAGCATCAGGATGAAGATGTAGTGCCAGCCCAATGCGTGCACGATGGCCCCCGAAGCGGTAGGCCCGATAGCCGGGCCGACGCCGATGACGATCGAGTTCAGGCCCATGACGGTGCCGCGCTGGTGGACGGGCACCAGCGTCAAGGTGGTGGTCATCAGCAAGGGCAGGACGATGGCCGTGCCGACGGCCTGGATAACGCGTGCCAGCAGCAAGAAGCCGAAGCTCGGCGCCAGCACCGCGATGACGGTGCCGAGGATGAAGCTGATGATGGCGAAGAAGAACAGCGACCGGTGCGCGAAGCGCTGCAGCAGGAAACCGGTGGTGGGGATGACGACCGACAGGGTCAGCAGGAATCCGGTGGTGAGCCACTGGCCGGTGGACGCCGAAATGCCCATGTCCTGCATGATGCCGGGCAGCGCTACCGTGAGCACGGTCTCGTTCAGGATCATCATGAAAGCGGCCAGGGCCAGCGAGGCGATGATGCCTGTCAGGGTTTTGGTGGAGAGTTGCCCGGCGGGCGCCGCGCTTGGCCTGGCGCTGGTTCTAGGGGGATTTGTAGTCACGAAGTCTTCTTCCTGTGGAGTGTCAACCGCTAAATACTGTCACACTCTGCCACTTTTTCGTAAGCGAATCTGTCAGACTGTGACAGGAAACAATTTTGGTGGACGAGGCCTGCGCAGCACAGGCAGTCCGGAGCATCGGAGAGCGCCATGGGGATTCGCGAGGAACGCAAAGAGGCAACGATCCAGTCCATCCGGGCAGCAACCCTGGACCTGGTGGAACTCCATGGCCTGGAATCGGTGACGGTGGGGCAGATCGCTGCCCGGGCCGGCATTTCCGAGCGGACCTTCTTCCGCTACTGCGAATCCAGGGAAGCGGCCATGGTGCCGGCGCAGCATGAATTGATCCAGGCCGTGACCGAATGCCCCATCGCTGACGGCTCCACGAGCGCGCAGATTTTCCGGCTGCTGGCCAACGAATGCCGCCGGATCCTTGTTGCCGAGATCCGCGGCAATGAATACCGCCGCATTTCCCGGTTGATTGCCACGGAGCCGAAGCTGCTATTGGCCATCACCCGGCAAGATCAAGCCTTCTGCGCTGCCACCTCGCAGGAGCTGCTCCGCCGCGGGCTGGTGCCGGCCATGCCCGCCTTGATGATTGGCGAAGCCTTGGCCGCCCTCTGGCGCGTGGCCTGGCAGAGCTTCGGCCAGGCGGAACGCGCCGGGGAGCCTGCAGATCCAGTTGAGCTCTTCGATGAGGCCATGGCGAATCTCGAAGCGCTGGCCGGCGGAAGAGCCGAATAGCGAATAACTCTGTTGAGTTATCGCTGATTAACTTAAATGTGACGAACTGCTTGCAGGCTGTCCAGCCCGGCATTTCGGTGAATAAACGGCGTTGCCGCGCGTATTTCCCGCTGCCGCAAAGTGTGGTGCAGAGCAAAATCAGGTAGATTTGGAACGTTGAGTTCAGGGCGGTAACACCGCTTCCGCACGACGTTCAGGGAGACGCCACACCTATGGCAAAGATTATTTACACCCACACCGACGAAGCGCCTATGCTGGCGACCCACTCGTTCCTGCCAATCGTGGAGGCCTTCGCCTCGACCGCCGGTGTGGAACTTGAGACCCGCGACATCTCGCTGGCTGGTCGCATCATCGCTACCTTCCCGGATTATGTCACCGAAGAGCAGCGCATCGGTGATGCTCTGGCAGAACTTGGCGACCTGGCCAAGACCCCGGATGCAAACATCATCAAGCTGCCGAACATCTCGGCTTCGATCCCGCAGCTGAAGGCTGCCATCGCCGAGCTGCAGGCTGCCGGCTACGCACTGCCTGACTACCCGGATAACCCGACCTCGGATGAAGAGACCGACGTCCGCGCACGCTACGACAAGATCAAGGGTTCGGCTGTGAACCCGGTCCTGCGCGAGGGCAACTCGGACCGCCGTGCACCACTGAGCGTGAAGAACTACGCTCGCAAGTACCCGCACTCCATGGGCGAGTGGGCCGCTGATTCGAAGACCAACGTGGCCACCATGGGCGTTGACGACTTTGCTGCCAACGAGAAGTCCATAGTCATCGACGCGGACAAGAAGATCTCGATCCGCTTCGTCGGCGAAGACGGCGAAGTCAAGGTCCTGAAGAAGCCTTTCGACGTGCTGGCCGGCGAAGTCATCGACGGCACCGTCATGCACGCCGCGGCCCTGTCCGAGTTCCTGAAGAACTCCGTGGCCCGCGCCAAGGAAGAGGGCGTGCTGTTCTCGGCTCACCTGAAGGCCACCATGATGAAGGTCTCCGACCCGATCATCTTCGGCCACGTGGTGAAGGCCTACTTCTCCGAGCTGTTTGAAACCTACGGCGATGAGCTGGCAGCAGCCGGCCTGAACCCGAACAACGGCCTGGCAGCCATCCTCGGCGGCCTGGACGAACTGTCCGACGAGGTGCGCGCCGGCGTGGAGAAGCTGATCGCCAAGGGCCTGGAAGAGGGCCCGGCAGTTGCCATGGTCGATTCCGACAAGGGTATCACCAACCTGCACGTTCCATCGGACGTGATTGTCGACGCTTCGATGCCGGCCATGATCCGCCTGGGCGGCAAGATGTGGGATGCCAAGGGCGACACCGCAGACACCCTGGCTGTGCTCCCGGATTCCTCCTACGCAGGCATCTACCAGGTGGCCATCGACGACTGCCGTGCCAACGGCGCGTTCGACCCGACCACCATGGGCACCGTGCCGAACGTCGGCCTGATGGCGCAGAAGGCCGAGGAATACGGCTCGCACGACAAGACCTTCGAAATCGCTGGCAATGGCCACGTGCAGATCGTCGACGAGAACGATGCAGTGCTCATCGAGCACCAGGTCTTCGCTGGCGACATCTGGCGCGCCTGCCAGACCAAGGATGTAGCCATCCGCGACTGGGTGAAGCTGGCAGTGAACCGCGCCCGCGCCTCCCAGACCCCGGCTGTCTTCTGGCTCGATGAGAACCGCGCCCATGACGCAGTGCTGATCGCCAAGGTCAACGAGTACCTCAAGGAGCACGACACCGAGGGCCTGACCATCGAGATCCTGTCCCCGGTCGAAGCGACCCAGTACTCGATCGACCGCATCCGCAAGGGCGAGGACACCATTTCGGTGACCGGCAACGTGCTGCGCGACTACCTGACCGACCTGTTCCCGATCCTGGAACTGGGCACTTCGGCCAAGATGCTCTCGATCGTTCCGCTGCTGGCTGGCGGCGGCCTGTTCGAGACCGGTGCCGGCGGTTCGGCTCCGAAGCACGTGCAGCAGCTGGTGAACGAGAACCACCTGCGCTGGGATTCGCTGGGCGAGTTCATGGCACTGGGTGCTTCTTTCGAGCACCTGGCAGTGACCACCGGCAACGCCCGCGCCCAGGTGCTGGCCGATACCCTCGACGCTGCAACTGGCACCTTCCTGCTGGAAGACAAGTCGCCTAAGCGCAAGGTTGGCGAGCTGGATAACCGCGGCAGCCACTTCTACCTGGCCAAGTTCTGGGCTGAAGAGCTGTCCAAGCAGGACAAGGACGCAGAACTGGCTGAGGCCTTCTCCGCAGTTGCCAAGGCACTGGGCGAGAATGAAGAAGCCATTGTTGCCGAGCTTGCCGAGGTGCAGGGCAAGGCTGTCGAGCTGGGTGGCTACTACCGCCCAGACGAAGCCAAGACCGCAGCGGCCATGCGCCCAAGCGCAACCCTGAACAAGGCTCTTGAACTGCTGACCAAGTAGTCCTTGCAGCCAATCAGCTGGCCTCAATCCTCAGTGAGGATTGGGGTCAGCTGCTTTAACGCGCGATGAAGCTATGGATGCCGAACATCGGGATTGACTGCATGTGGAGATGCCCCGGGCCGTCAGTTCCTCGTTGGTTGTTCCACTAGCGCGGCAGCAACTGGACAATCATTTTCCGGGTTTCTTGCGATTTTCGCCGTTTATTCCTGAATTCCCTGGCGCTGACAGTGGACAGGTTAATTCCGTTATCAGGAAATTGCCCGGGCCAATAAGGTCGGTGAGTGATTGCATGAATTCTGGCGGCAGGCCAGTATCCATAGGGCAAGTCGGAGTCAATGCGAGCTGGTTACCAAACGGCAAGTAGCAGTCGCTGGTACGGCAGTCAAGAATTCTAATGTAAATCGTTCATTGCATCCGTGTAAAAAGTTTCTAATATTCTCTAAATTTGCTCTTGTCAGAACTATGTCGAGTTAGTGTTATACGTGTCGGAACGAGTCACTCGTACCAACACGAAACATAGATAAGACGAAAATGAATGAGGTAATTTGATGTTGAGCGAACTTCTTGCAGCCTTGGTAGAACTTATCCGCAGCCTGGGTCTCTAAGCTTCAGACCTCGGTAAACTTCAGGCCTCGGTCATTGAACCGATGCCATTGATCGCCACTCGTGAAAATGAGTGGCGATCAATGAATTTAACACGGCAGATAAATGCCTTGCTTGAACGGATATGCCGGATCAGGAGTTTGACTTGCGGGGAGTATTCCTCAGTGAATCCTTTTGGCAAAAGAATCCATTATTCAATATGTTTCGCGCCGCGCGACTACTTGGCCGACCTGTTCCCGATGGTGGAACTTGCCATCTCGGCCAAGATCCTGTCGAGCGATCTGCTGCTGGCTCGCGTCGGCCTGTTCGAGACCGGCGCTGGCTACCAGGCGAGGTAATACGGCGGGTCCATGGAAACCGAAGTCCGCGATATCCTCACCAGGTGCCCCCACCAGAACATTCGGGCCCGGGGCTAAATCGTAGGTGACAGTCGATAGGATCGCCTGACATCTACAAAACAGGCAGGAGGAATCTCAATGCTGGTGCCAGTTCCACGTCCGCAGATGCCCATTGCGCTCGAACCGGATGGAGTGCGGAGATTGGCCGGCGTACAGCGGCAGCCGCAGCCTTCACGGCTGATCGCCGTTCTCGAACGTTCAGCGTTCATTCGAGATGCCCACGGGAAGAAGCAGCAGTACGTTCCATTTGCGGAACGGATTGTCGGGGAAAAGCACCTCGCCCAGCGAAGCACGCACGGTCTCCACTTCGATTTTGCACTGACCTTGTGCGATTTCGTGAACCGTCCATTGCTGACTCTCACGGGTACTGCTGTCAACGGGGAATTGGACCAGGCCATCCTGCAGGCTATCGCGGAGTTCTCCGGTACCTGCAAAATCTCGCAGCCGTCATCGATCGACCTGTTGGTCCCGGACTATGACGACCTCGGAATGGCAGAATTATCGATGAATCCCGTTTTCTGCCTCAATCCGTCGTGGCAATTCGGGCTGGATCTGGGCGTTGCCAACGAGGCCAATAGCCAGGCGCTGGCCCCGCTGGTACAGGACTACACGGCGAACCTTCCAGTCATTGCCTATACAGACGGTTCGGTGCCGCGGAACAGGAAGTTCCGCAGCGCTGGAGCGAAGGTGACCTCGCAAGGCCATTGGGCCTGCGCGATTTCGCCGAAGCACTACGTCCAGGACACCTTGCTGGCAGAAACCACAGGCGCCCTGCTGGCGCTGACCCACGCCCCGCTCGATTCGGACCTGACCATTTTCAGCGACAGCCGTGCCCTGGTGAAAGCGGTCAATGATCTTGTGCAAGAACGGCAGCGCACTGTGAAGGTGCATCATGAGCTGCGCGAGAGTCTTGAACTTCGGACCGGGCGCACCCGAGCCCGCTGGGTTCGAGGGCACGATGGAAATCGGCACAACGAAGCGGCCAACCGGATGGCCATCCTGATGTCGCGGCATTTCAGCGCCCGGATCAATCCGCAACTGACACAGTCAATGATGATGAAGATCGTGCTCGAGGAGCTGTCACAGCAGGCTCTCGCGGCATGAAACATGCCGCACCCGGCCGCTAGAGTCCGCGGCCGGCTTCCCAGAGATTGTCCGAGGTGCCGGTTAGCAGCGAATTCAACGAGACGGCTTGGGCATCGGTGAAGGAAGCAATGTAATCGACGATGGCCCGGGCCTGGCCCAGCCGTTGGATCTCTTGCGGGCCGGACTGCGAGAACAGCTCCGGGGTGCTCTCGCGCAGCTGGCGGTATTCCTCGGTGGTAGCTTCCACCGAGTCCAGCAACCGTCGCGGTGCGCGCCCTGCATCCTCCGGATCATTGAGCCAGGTGTTGAAGCCTTCTGCCAGGGAACGGATAATTCGCGTTTGCCCACGCTGGTATACCGCCAGGTCTGAACGGTCCAAGACGAAGCGGGCATGGACGAACTTGAGTACTACGACGTCATGCCATGCTTCATCGCTCAAGCGGATATGGCCGCTGCGCACATTAGGCGTGCGTTCAACGGTGATCGATTCCTGCAACCGGTCAATCCATCGCCGGGTGAAGGCGGTAACCGCACGGTCCGCCTGCAGGCCGCCGTCGTAGGGAACTGCGAGCAAGCCATCGACGAGGTCATGGCCGACCCGTTGCACCGAGGCGCGGAATGCTTCAGGATTGGCAATCCAGGGATCCTTGGCCAGGACATGGCGCCACGTAATTTCCAGCGCATGGCCCGGTTGCCGCTGGTCCAGCTCTGGAGCCTTCAGGGCTTGGAAGCGCACGGACTGATCCAGCCACGCCCGCAGTTCAGCGGAGACGCTGGTGTATTGCAATATGCCAGCTCGATAGAAATCATCGAGGTCATGAACCGCGTAGGCGATATCGTCTGCGATATCCATAACCGAGCTTTCCAGCGTCTGCTGGTATTTTCCGATGCCCGGGAAGACCGACAGGACGTCGTCCATTTCCTCGGCCTCGATATCGTAGGCCGAATACTTCATGGCGCCAGCAGCCGGATTCGCGCCGACGCCGCGGGGGAGCAATTCCGGGGCGACCGGGGCCTGGCTGCGCCATTCATTGCGCGTCCAGGGATATTTGAGCACAGCCGCGCGAACCGCGCGAGTCAGGTTCATGCCGCGCGGTGTGGCATCGCAGCTATCGAGGGCGGTCAGGATCCGGAAGGTCTGTGCATTGCCTTCGAACCCATCAGGAAGCCCCAAGGTATCGCGGGCGACCCGGTCGAGTTCCTGCTCTCCCAGATGCCCGAAGGGCGGGTGGCCCAGATCGTGGGCCGCTGCCGCTGCTTGGACAACTACCGGGTCGCACCCTCCCAAATCGGAGATAAGTCGCCTAGTAGGTTCGTCACTCCTTCTGAGGCTGATTGCAATGGAACGCGCCACCGCGGAGACCTTGAGCGAATGGGTCAACCGGTTATGGACCAGGGTGCCTGAACCCGCCTGGGGAATTACCTGCGTCACCGAGGACAGCCGGGAGAAGTACGGGGAGAAGCGGATGCGCTCAATGTCTACGCGGAACTCATCTTCACCGGTGCGATTCCGTTCGGCGATCGCGCGGTCGCGGCCGCCGGTCTGATGTGTCTGTGCTCTAGTTTCCATCGTATGAACTAGCCTAGGCGATCGAGCAAGAGAAGCCACGCGAATTGGTGTAACTTCGTTTCGGGGCGACGAACGTCCAGTGCCGTGGCAGTCGCGCATGCATGCGCAACTGCCCAACGGTACGGGATCCCTGTTCGCTGTCGCCTAATTGGTGAAGTGCTCGTGAACGCCGACAGCAACCACCAGATCTTGCCAGGACATCCCAGTGCCCTTGAAGATGTTAGGCCGGTCAGGTCATCGACCACGAAGCTACCGGATCCAACCTGCACACCTTGATCACTGATTCCGGGAGGGTCTCGGCGCGACACGTGGTTTTGGCAACGGGGGCCTCAAGCCGTGAAACCGGCAAGGCCTTGGGAGTCAGTGTGCCAGTTGAGCCTGGATACGGCTGGTCGGTGACTCTGGAAGATCAGGACCGCTTGGTTAGCCGTGCCTTGATGGGGATGGAAGATCATGTGGTCATTAGTCCAATGCCTGGACGTGTGCGAATTACCGGTGGAATGCGTTTTGGCGGCATGAGCAATGCAGTGCCAGCGGATTCGGATATTTCAGCCCTGCGCCAGGGCGCGGAAGCATTGCTGCCAGAGCTTAGGCATTTGCCGGAACTTAGCCGTTGGCAGGGCGCTCGGCCGATGACTGCAAGCGGCGTGCCGATCATTGGGCAACGCAAATACGAGAACCTGACAGTAGCCGCGGGGCATGGACCCCTCGGCGTTACCCTGGCTCCGGTTACCGTCGACAAGGTTCATGAAATCGTCGAGCATTCCTTGGCGGCAAGCAGGGCCTAGCCAAGGTTGCGGCGAACAATGTTGTGCGGTGCCGAACCGGTGGATAGCAGCTGAACTTGCTGCGTCGCCAAATCCGACACCAACCGCATGAATTCCGAGGTATCACCAGCCATATGCGGCGTAATGATGCAGTTCGGCGCGGTCCACAAGGGATGGCCCGTGGGCAACGGCTCGGGATCGGTCACATCCAAAGCCGCGCGCAGGCGTCCCGAGCGCAGCTCGTCGAGCAGATCTGCGGTGTTCACAATAGGGCCGCGGCCGACATTCACCAGCAGTGCGCCGTCGCGCATGCGCTGGAGGAATGCTGCATCAATAAGGTCTTGGGTCTGGGGTGTATGCGGCAGAGTGCAGATGACGACATCGGCTTCAGGCAGGAGCTCAGCTGCATCGCGCAGGGCGACGACATTGGTGCCATCATCCAGGATTCGCGGGGAACTGGCGACTCCGGTGATTCTGGCTGGTTTGAAAGCTTTGAGCCGTTCAATAGTGGCTGCGCCAACACCGCCCACTCCGAGCACCACGACATTGGAGCCGAAAAGCGAGGACGTCCACAAGCGAGGCCATTCCTGCTCTTTCTGCGAGGCCATGGCCGCAGGGAGCTCGCGCAATGCGGCCAGTACCAGGGCGAGGCAGTGCTCAGCGGTGGAGTCTTCCACCGCGCCGCGGGAATTCGACAAGACTGCTTCGCCGGGGAGATGCCCCAGCACCCACTCGTAGCCGAGGGATAGCAGATGCACGTGCTTGAGCCCCGGGATTCTGCTGACTCGCGAGCGATGCGCAGGATCCAGCGGCCGCTCGGTAACGAGCACATCAGCTGCTGGAGGCTCGCCATCATTGATATTCCACAAGACGGTTTCGACCCCGGGAATCTGCATGCTGTCGACCAAGCTCTGCCACGGAACTAATACACGCAAACCATGAGTCCAATCGTGAGATGAGATTTTGCCGGGGTTGCCCGGGCGTTGAATTCCACGGTACCAAGGCCCCCGCGAAAATGATCAGTTCCCGAAACCATTTTCCCCAGAGCTCAGCCCTGCGTCTAAACTGGCGATATGACTCAGAGCGTGAAGAAAACCCGGCAGGCCGGACTGGGAATGACTACAGGAGCAATGTTCATTGCCTGGACCTTGGGCCTTGTCGGAGTAATCATGCTGATTCTTGGAGGAGCGACTGCAGCGGCGCTGCTTATTCTCGCGGCAGCGATTCTGCAAGCAGGCGCAATGATCGCCGAAGCGATTTACCGTTCCAAGAGCTAGCGCACAGTAGCGCCGGCCGCGTATTGCTCTACCGGAGCAAGGATCAGCCTTCTGGACCCTGCTCAAGTTCTGCAACGAACCGTGCCAAGCGGGCAGTCCTCGTTTTCTCCGTTCGGGCAATCATCAGCTGATGCAGGATGTGATAGCGCGGTTGGGATTTCAAGGCCGCAAAGTTCTTGGCCGCCACGGCCGAGCGATCCAGCGCTTCTTGCAAATCCGGAGGAACCTGGGCGGTGGCCTGGCCTTGGTAGGCACGCTCCCACCGTCCATCTTCCTTGGCCTTCTGGATTTCCGCGAAGCCCCGTGGCCGCATGCGTCCTTGATCAATCAATTCCTGGGCGAATTCAGTGTTCTTCTGGGACCAGACAGAGTTCTTCCGGCGGGGAGTGTAGCGCTGGAGGAAGGTCGTCTCATCGCGTTTGCGACGGATGGCATCGATCCATCCGCTGCAAAGCGCCTCGGGCAATGCTTGTGCGACAGCGAGCGACGTGGGGGAAGTCGTTCCCTTCTTTGCCACTACCAGCCAAACGCCATCGCTGGTTTCTTCGTGCTCGTCGAGCCACGCGCGCCAAGCGGCGACATCAGGAAGAATCAAAGCATCTTGTGGATCCATGGAATCTATCCTGCACCTCGTTGCCCATAGTTGCTAGAGCTTGGAATCACCGTCGGGATGATGCCTGCCATTGCTTACCCGATGGACGCCGGGCCGTGGCTGGAGACCGTGGAGCAATTTCCTGCTCCGGAACAACATGAAATGACACGCCACGGATCATGGCGAAGAGCGCGGCCAGCCGTCGGAGGGCCAAAGCGATGAGGGCTCGACTACTGCATTTTTCCAGCACCCGTTTTTGCCCCCCCCAGTCCTGGTTATCGCCAAGCCCAGCATCAATGCCGGCAGGCTACGTGGAGCTGGCCACCCCATGGCTGTGCGCCAGCGCGACAGCTTGGGCGCGGGAGCTGACGCCCATCTTCTTGAAGAGATTGCGCACGTGGAATTTCACCGTGTTCTCGCTGATCCCCAGCGCCTGCGAAATAGCCCGGTTGCGCTGCCCCGCTGCCAGAAGCTGCAGGACCTCGAATTCCCGGCCGCCCAGGCTCCATTCGGCGATGTCCGCCGCGTCTGACGGCGGGGCGTCCAGCGGGAGCCTCACCGAGACTTCCGTGCCCCATCCGCCCATGACCTCGATCTCGATCAGCCCGTTCAACGCCTCCATGCGCCGCACGAGGCGGTCCAAGGCCGCCGCGGAGGGATCGATGCCGCCGCGTGCATCGTCACGGACATTGATCAGCAAATTCTCGCCGTCGCAGTCCCACTGCACTCGGATCCGCTGGATGTCTTCCTGCTCCATCATTGCCAGGGCCAGGCCGCGCACGATGGCCCGGGCGGCATGAGCCACCTCGCCGGGCAACGCCCTGCCGTTCTTGGGCGGCTCGACGAATTGCAGGTCCACGCCGCTCAAAGTGGTCAACGGGCGCAGGTCATCGCGCAAGCGGGTGAAAGCCGAAGCAACCGGTTCCTCCACGATGCTATTGGTGCGGTCATCCACGGTCTTGAGCCCGACCAGGGTCTTGGCCGCAAGGTCGATGGCGGCAACGCGCGCGGCCGCATCGTCCAATTGCGTCGAACGCAAGGTCGCCAGCAGGATATCGAGGCTCGTCGCATACTGTTCCACCAGCTCGCCGGTCACGCGGACCCGCTCTGCCGAGACCGCGCGCGATTCGCGCAGATAGGACGGAGGGGCATCGGCCACCTTCTCGCGGATCCGGTTGGCGGCCAGATTCCACAGGTATTCGACCAACTCGGGCTGGCCACCGGCGGGGCGGGGCTCGATGAGCACTAGCAACGCATTGCTGGGCGGGTAGCGCAGGGCAAGGATCTCCCGCGGAGCTCCGCCGATCTCGGCACGCTCGCTCCAGCGGTTCTCACCGGGATGGGAACCGCGGATCCGATCCAGTTCCGCTATGCCCACCAGATCCGTGATGCGCTGGTCGCCGGCGAGCTTCCTGGGCCTATCGGTGCACTCCTCGGTGAAAATGGCCAGGGCCGCGCAACGGATTTCCGGAGCCAGGGCATCACGCAGGCGAACGGCGATCTGCGGCAGCGCAGCCGTGGCCAGCAGCGCGATCGATTCGAGCACCCCTGGTGCCGGTGCGGCAGCTTGAAGGCCAGGGGCGAAAGAGGAGTCCAGAATGCTCATGCAGGCCAGTGTATCGCAGCTCGGGGGACCAGCCACTATCCGAAAGGATAGGTTCAACTGCCTGTAAATGGCGTAGCGGCCACCCCTTTCTGGCCGGAGAATTGACTCATGCCCATCAAAGCCGATCCGGTCCGCCGGGAGGCGCTGTCTAAAGGAATGGCATGAACACCATGGCTGAACCCCTCACCGAAGCGATATCCCAGCAGGACGTGCTGGACACAATGAACCTGGTCCACTCGGAGATCGAGGCAACCGTGCAGGGCGTGAAGCCGCGGCAGGTCATCGAGCTCGCAGCGCAGCTGCGCGCTGCACCGAGGGTGTTCGTAGCCGGCGCCGGACGCAGCGGGCTGGCCTTGCGCATGGCGGCGATGCGCCTGATGCATCTGGGCCTGGCCGTGCACGTCGCCGGGGATGCCACCACGCCGGCCATCAGCGAGGGGGACCTGCTGCTCGTGGCCTCCGGATCCGGAACCACCGCGGGCGTGGTCCAGAGTGTCCGCACCGCCCAACAGGCCGGCGCCCGGATCGCGGCCATCACCACCGATCCATCCAGCCCCATCGGGTCGGCCGCCGACGTTCTCGTAGAAGTCCCGGCCGCCGGGAAAACGGACCACGGATCGTCCATTACCCGCCAATACTCCGGCAGCCTGTTCGAGCAGGCGCTGTTCCTGATCACCGAAATCGTGTTCCACACGCTCTGGAGCGCGGATGATGCCACCGCCCAGCAGCTGTGGCAGCGCCACGCGAATCTGGAGTAGGCCGGCGCTTTTGGCGTCAATACCAACCCACCACCTATAACCCCTGAAAGGGAATATCATGAAAATCCAAGTTGCCATCGATCTGCTCAGCACCGCCGAAGCGCTGGAGCTGGCTGGAAAAGTCGCCCCGTATGTGGACATCATCGAGCTGGGCACCCCGCTGATCAAGGCCGAAGGGCTGTCGGTGATCACCGCCATCAAGCAGGCCCACCCGGACAAGACCGTCTTCGCGGACATGAAAACCATGGACGCCGGGGAACTGGAAGCGGATATCGCCTTCGCCGCTGGCGCGGATCTGGTCTCAATCCTCGGGGTCGCCGATAATTCCACGATCGCCGGCGCAGTCAAGGCCGCCACCGAGCGCGGCAAGGGCATCGTCGTGGATCTGATCGGCATCGCTGACAAGCCAGCCCGGGCCCGCGAAGTTGCTGCGCTGGGTGTCCAGTTTGTCGAATTCCATGCTGGCCTGGACGAGCAGGCGCAGCCGGGCTACGACCTGGATGCGCTGCTGAGCGCTGGCACGGCATCCCAGGTGCCATTCTCGGTGGCTGGCGGCGTCAGCATCAGCACGATCGCCAACGTCCAGAAGTCCGGCGCGCAGGTAGCCGTGGCCGGCGGTGCCATCTACTCCGCCGCCGACCCGGCGCAGGCAGCCAAGGAACTGCAGGCCGCACTGGTCTAGACGCGGTTTCCCGTGGGGTTGTGAATATGATCTGACGGAGAAAGAGCACCGATCCTAGCGCGGGGTCGACGACGTTCATGGTGGTGAGGCCAGGCGCCGCAGAGTGCGGTCCTGGCTTCACTGCTGCCAGAAAGCCGGCATCTGTTCGTGCGCCAGAGTCCGGTCGAACCATTCGACTTTCACATTGGTTTGTAGTCGATACGGTCTGATGCGCTGTTGCTTCACGACCGGATCCGGTGCATGGGCGAACAACCTGGCAACGACAATGCTCACCGCCGGGAATAGCCGCGGGCTTGCTCCCAGAATACGGCCGCGGTTTCCTTCTTCTCGTCATTTATGATTTCGGGACATGCCAACCGCGAACGCTCTTCGACCACGTGATGCAGGAATTGATAGCTTCGTGATGCTCCGGCGTTCCGGCGTGCTGCCGAACTGTCTCCAAAAAACATATTATGATTCATAAGGCACCTCATACAACTACAATTATGAAAAACAGCGACCATTCGATTAGAAAGCCACTGCAACCTCAAGTCAGCTTGATTGATACTGGCCTTCGATTCCAAGGCCTCGGACCCTTGACGATGTCGCTATTCGAGAATTAATCCATGAAATTTGCCTCTGTTGTCGCCCGGTTTCTTCCATGCCCGTTCGAATCAAATACCATCCATGTTTAGTTATGAGCAACGCGACATGGCGTATAAACTTCGAGGCGGTCTTTTCATTGACGCAGTCGTTTTCAGTTAGCCTGCCAATTCGGTTATTGAAATACGTATTTCGTCCCGCTCTGTCTTAAAACTCCAGGACGGGAACTCCGCATGTGGGACAGTCTGCATTAGGCCTCGTGATAGTTTCAGGCCCGACCCCCAATATCCGGTCATTGCCCCAGTATTCCGAGGACGGTCTCGTTTTCAAAGTCGATTTTCGAACCGTACTATTTAGGAGCCTTGGCTTGGCTGCAGATAACTCAATGTATGGGTGCTTTGACCAAGGCCGACCAAGTGGATCGAAATGAAGACGACTACCGTGCACATATTAAAAGAATTATACTAACTCACAGCTAACTGGCCACACTGAATTGCATGTCTTATTTACGAGAAGCCATTCAACGAGTTATTTTCTCCGTACCAAGCTGCCAATACCAAGTGGAATGGCAGTAATTTGCTGCGGTTTAGGACAGACTAGTCCCGAACGTCGCGACTGTGAATTGGTGGTGTGTCTGCGTGTGACATTATGCGCAGAAACGTTATGTAGCTGCCCGTCTCGACTGCGGCGTAAATGACCTCACCGTTGACACGTTCCAAATTGATCTCCGTATCCGGTCATTTGAAGTAGAGAATTTCATGGACTCAGCAGCCTAGCGATCATTGTTTGCGACCTGCGACATAGTCGATGAGGTTAGCCGTCAGATTGTCCGGGGCTTGCAGAGCCTTCTTGAACGTGGAGTCGCTGGTCGTCACGAAAGAATGTCCGGCATTTTCCTGGCTAAGAGGGCGGATCTTTAGGCGCGTGAGACGCTGATGCTCGCCATCGTATGTTCCGAACATGTCTGCCATTGCTCCACGAGGCACTCCAAGTGGTGCAACGCAACGGAAGGAAGGATGTCGGAGTCGTACTCGGCTTCGTTATAGGAGCAGAGGAGCGCATCGGAGACGCTCCATGCGAAGCTGAAAAGCACTGAAGAGACTAAGGGATCTCCCAAATTGTACCTGCTACAAGATCGATTTCATTCTAGTCACGATGACTCAGATCATTACCGGTCCGTTCAATAGAAATAGTTGTGGCGGTTGAAACAAAGAGAGTAGAGCAAATACAGCTCTAGTGAACTTTCGTTTAACTCAGGATCATATTGTCGTGCCAGTCGAGGTTATTTAACTTTCAAGCGCACCTCGTGAAACATTGCTAATGTTGGAGAAAATTAGATCATTGGGAGGGTAAGTGGCACGTCGAAAAGGTTTTTTCGCGGAAATGCAGCGTCAGGCAAGATTGGCCGAACAGCGACAAAGAGCAGCTGCACGCGAACATGCCGCGGCTGTTCGCCGAGCAGAGCAACTTGTGAAAGCTGAACAGCGTGCAGCTCTCCAACTTGAAAGAGCCAATGAAGCAGACCGGAAACGTTTGGAGAAGGCGGCCCGTGATGCTCATGTGGCGACCCAACAGGCGGAAGCTGACAAACTCAATGCGGCCTTGGCTGCAATGTATGACGGATTAGACAATCTGCTCTCGGCAACCTTGGACGTCGATGACTACGTCGATCTGAACGATTTGCGTCAAGTGGCAGAGCATCCTCCGTTCACTGACACTCACCTCGAAATACCTACCCCCGTACCCAGCGAAATACTCGATCCGGATCCTCCTGTTTTTCAGTCACCCGCACCACCATCTGGGCTGTTCGGAAGAAAGAAAAAAATGGCGGCCGCGCAAGAAGCTGCTGAAAGTAATTACGCCGCTGAATACGCGCGTTGGGAACAGGAAGTTAGCGAACTTCCACGCTTGCGGCAAGAGCATGACAAGCGCTATCAAGCTACCGAAAAATTGCGTCTCCAGGCGCTCGAGGAAGCTAAATCTCGGTACGATTCAGAGTGCCAGGTGCGAGACATTGCCGTCGCTGAGCATAACGAATCGCTTGATCAATTCATTGCGAATCTTAGCTATGGTGACGTAAACGCGGTCCAAGAATACGTCAGTATAGTTCTGGCCAACTCAGTCTACCCAGCTGATTTTGAGGTAGATTTTGTCCCTAACTTCGCACCTGAAAGCGCCGAATTGACTTTGCAGGTCTTGATCCCAAGCCCAGACCGCATCCCCTCGGTAAAGTCCTACCGATATGTGAAAGCCAGCGATGAAATTTCGGCGACTGCGTTGTCGCAGAAGGATGCTAAGGAACGATATGCGGGGGTCATCCACCAAGTAGCACTGCGTACCCTCCACGAAATCTTTGAAGCTGATCGACGGAACATCATTCAAAGTATTTCAGTCGATTTGGGAACGAACACAGTTAATCCGGCTACTGGACAAGCAGCGTACATTCCGTTTTGTGCTGTGGCTGTGTCACGCGAAGCCTTCGACGAGATAGACCTATCCGCAATCACCCCTTCCGCGACTTTGGACCATCTGGGAGCGTCAGTCTCTAAAAATCCCCTAGCCCTCACGCCAGCAAATGGATCAGGAGTGCGTCGGTCTTAATGCCCGAGAATAGTTCAATGATCTTCAATCCACCGCCTGGATGGCCAAAACCACCAGCCGCATGGAAACCACCAATCGGATGGACACCGGACCCATCGTGGCCACCTCCACCGGAAGGATGGCAGCTCTGGATTTCTAACGACGAGTCGGTTATGGAATCGACATTACCGTCGTCTCTTCAAGTCGACGAGTACGAAGAGTCGGACTCGAATGCCGCAGGCACCCTCGCGGCATCCTCTTCAGCTCTGATTTCGTTCCTTGAAGCCGAAAATAGTCTGCTAAAACAACGTCTAGCTGGCCTAGAATCTGGTGCTGACACTGTCATAGATCTAGATGACAGCAGGATTCTTCAAGAAGTTGGAATTTACCGATACCACCATCCTTTGGAAGATGCTGCCTCCTATAAAGAGCGTCTCGATAATTTAGAGATGCGTATCTCAGCAGTAGTTAAGGCCAACGAAGCTATCGTGAAATCGAACTCTTTCACTTTCGATAATTCGTTGGCCAAAGGGCGCCGCATGACCAACGACTTGGCCAAACTCATGCTCCGCGCCTACAATGCTGAAGCTGATAACAGTATCCGCTCGCTCAAATTAGGAAACGTCGTGACTGCAAAGCGACGGCTCCAAGCATCACGTGAAGCTATCGCAAAGCTTGGGGCGCTCATGGAAATGCACATCAGCGACGATTTTCATTTGCTTAGGCTGGAAGAAATTGAACTGACAGCGGACTGGCTCATGAAAAAACAGGAAGAAAAGGATGCAGCTCGCGAAGAACGAGCTCGGCTGAGAGAAGAGCGTCGCGTAGAGCGTGAGTTAGCCGACGAACGTGCGAAACTCGATAAAGAGCGTGCGCATCTTCTAAATGCCCTTGACGCAATTCATTCGTCAGGTGAGGAAGATCCCGATCTGGTCCAACGGCTCGAAGCTATCGACAATGCAATCGCTCAGAACGACTTCCGTTCGGCCAACATTCGAGCGGGATATATTTACGTAATTTCTAATCGAGGTGCGTTCGGGCAAGGCGTAGTCAAGATTGGGTTAACCAGACGTTTAGAACCGACGGATCGAGTTTCTGAACTTAGTGGTGCTTCTGTACCTTTCAAGTTCGATATTCATACTCTTTTCTTCTCGGAAGACGCAGTGACTCTCGAAAATGAACTCCACAAACATTTCATGGACAAGGCTCTCAACCGAGCAAATTCGCGCAAGGAATTCTTCTTTGCCACGCCGGCGGAAGTGCGCCAAGTACTCGAAGATAAAGTCGGAAATCTGTTGGAGTTCCGGGAAGAATCAGATGCAACAGAATATTTGCAATCACTAAATCTATGGCCAGAGCAGGTTCAGTTGAGATAACTGCATCTACTAATAGTTTGAATTTGACGCTGTAACATTTTCGCAGGATTTGGCAACGAATGAGTCCAAGTTACGAAAGCTAGTGTACTAAGGTGCGGGCCACATGGCATGTGTCGGTGGCCCGAATTTAGTACTCAGTTTTTCCTATCTCTGCGAACCCAATGTCAGCTGGTATCAGCAAATTCCATAATGATAATCCCAGAGAATATCGCTGGCCTCTGTCAGGGTAGAACGAGACGCCTGTGTCGCTTTCTGCGAAGTGCATCTGCTGCGAAATCACGCTATGTTCTGCATTCACGAACACCCTATACTTTGTTTGTCCACGAAAAGGAGCAAGTGAACTGAACGAGTGCTCTCATCAATCGGTACAGCAACCGTTGCATACGGTTTAGCGAGTAACCCGCCAGGTCAACCCGAGCGCCATCTCCATCTAGCTTGTCTCCGTAACTGGCGACTTTTGTATGTCGATTCCCGTTGGAATAACGGCCAGCGGACAATAGGACCTTCATGGCTCAAGTAATGTCTGGTTCAAGTTCGTAGGCGCGTCTGTTCCAGGGAAAGCAAAAACTTCGGTCAACGCTTTGAACCCCAGTAGTCACTGACGACGTCGCGCTCACCGGCTACTAAGAAACGATCACTTTCTACGGACAGGGCATATGTACACTCCTCGCGGGCAACCTCACTGCTTTGTACAGGCAGTTGTCGGTGTGCCAAGAAAATCCGCGCAGCCATGTATGAGGTGGTATCCGTTGAAAATGGCGTGGATCGTGGCGGCAACTACACCGTATTCGATTCGGACCTTTGCCTAGGTGACTGAGGAAAGCCAGCACGTGCTTTCGCGAGCGACCAATATAAGCCGTGCATGGAGAGCAAAGTCTGCTCACCAATTATTTGAGACGAGGTTCTTCAGGCTTCGATCCTTGAAGATCTGCCGAGCCTATACTAACTTCGAATCTGATAAACCGCAGCATCGCCGGTCTCTCTGGGAGCTACATCATGTGCAACTCGAGGTTACAGAGCGCGGGCGAAGTACACCGTGGATTTACAGGCCGGCACTAGTTCGGTGATCTTGCAGCGCCCCTAGACGCGCATGCCGTCATAGGCTGGTTCACCGCTCTGCCTCCGGGCCCATGTCTGAACCTGGACAATACGGTCGATTCCGCTGGCAACACCAAGTTTCGAATCGTCGAAGTCCTGGGCATCCAAAAATGTACAACCACCGTTGCTGTCCGCGCAAAAACCTCGGAGGCCGAGGATAGCGCCGAGACGGAGAAGACTACCAGCGAGGGCCGCGCTCTGACCGATGTCACCGAGGATGCATTCAACGTTACCGGCCCTTCACCTGAGTCCGCGGCGATCACTACATCGTTGCTGAGGTGCCCGCGGAACATTGCCTAGAATTCTTTTGCGGGCAGCGATGACGAGGCCACCGCAGCTTTAGACTCGGGCACCGGTAAGTTCCTCTCGCAGCACAGCAGCACCTGCGCTGAGCGCGCTGAGCTTGGCCAGGGCAACATCGCGACGGAATGGAGCCATACCGCAGTTGGTGCTGGCGATCAGCTTGTCCGCATCCACAAATTCCAGTGCATTGCGTAGAGTCTGCGCTACCTCGTCCGGGGTCTCGACCTGCTGGTTGGCCACGTCGATCGCGCCGAGCATGACCCGCTTGCCACGCACCAGTTCCACGACCTCCAGCGGGACATTGGAGTGGTGGGATTCCAGTGAAATGGTGTCGATGGAGGAACGCTGAAGCAGAGGGAACGATTTCTCATAGTGACGCCATTGGGTGCCCAGTGTTGCCTTCCAGTCATTGTTCGCCTTGATGCCGTAGCCAAAACAAATATGCGCCACGGTTTCGGTCTTCAGACCTTCGCAGGCGCGTTCTAGTGCTGCCACTCCCCAGTCCGCCACCTCGTCGAAGAAGACGTTGAATGCCGGCTCGTCGAACTGGATGACATCCACCCCGGCGGCTTCCAGTTCCTTGGCTTCCTGGTTCAGGATGGCCGCGAACTCCCAGGCCAGCTTCTCCCGGCTGCCGTAGTAGCCGTCATGCAGGGTGTCCACCATGGTCATCGGGCCGGGCAGGGTCCACTTGATCTGCCGGTCGGTCAGCGCGCGAAGGAACTTCGCATCCTCAACAAATACTGGGGCTTTGCGTTCCACCGCGCCAACGACGCTGGGCACACTGGCCTCATAGCGGTCGCGGATCAGCACGGTCTGCTTGTTCTCGAAGTCAACCCCTGACAGGTGCTCGATGAAGGTGGTGACGAAGTGCTGGCGGGTCTGCTCGCCATCGGAAATGATGTCGATGCCGCGCTGGGCCTGCTCGAGGACCGCTGCGCGCATGGCGTCCTGTTGGCCCTCGCGCAATTGCGCGCCCTCAAGCTTCCAAGGGGACCAAAGCTTTTCAGGCTCGGCGAGCCATGACGGCTTGGGCAGGCTGCCAACAATCGACGTGGGAATAAGCGGGGAAGTCATAAAGGAATCTTTCTGGATCTTAGGCGACAGGAGTCGGGTAGGAGGAAGACCACTGATCTAGCCGTTCACGATTTGGGGCGATGAAGTGTTCCTCGGTGAATTTGCCCTGGATCTTTCCCAATTGGGTGCGTTCTTCGCGGTCATAGAAAACGCGGGTGGGGGAGAAGTCTTCGGCGCCAAGGCTCGGGTGGTACACCGCGGGAGCCGCCGAATTAGCGTTGTAGATTTCCGGGCGGTAGATCTTCTGGAAGGTCTCCATGGTGCTGATCAGGCTGATCAGCTGCAG
>RCUF01000143.1_pt1 | contig 35939 bp, 29 predicted proteins | sample 2166311 | NCBI WGS metagenome assembly RCUF01 (sample SAMN09932608, study PRJNA488358) | compost metagenome | feature: garden; material: soil; isolation source: compost soil in 4-hydroxybenzonitrile-enriched culture | place: Germany: Experimental Botanical Garden Goettingen | collected 2016-01-27
CAGCTTGGTAGAGCACCTGGTTTGGGACCAGGGGGTCGCATGTTCAAATCGTGTCATCCCGATTCAAAAGGAAAGTCGCTGGAAGCAGCGGCTTTTTTTTATATTCATATCTTTTTGTATAAATCAGTAATCCTCAGGTCACACTAACACAAAAAGTGGGACGGAAGGGATTACTGTGAAGCGATTAAGTTGGAAAAAACAGATGAAACGGCGCTGGAAACAGTGGAGAAGAACAGTGTGGGCATGTAGCATTTTTGGTGCGGCTTGTTTGCTGGCAGGGTTGGGTATTCTGTTTTCGAATTATTTGCAGGCTATGTTGTCACAGCCACTCGCTACTACCGTCATGGCAGAGGAGAGCTCGGAGGAGGCTTCACATCTGAGTCCAACTGAAGATCACTCCTCACAGATGCAACTATTGCAAAGTATTCGTGCTGCCGGTATAAGCAGGAAGACCCGTCTGTTAACCACCTACGTGTGTGGTACGGAAACACTTTCCTTGGGAACGCTAAGTTCACAGCAGCTAGAGACCTTACTGAAGCAACATCCCGATTGGAAGGGACGACTTAATACCAAAGGAGAGGTGTGGCTGGAGCGCAGGGTGGAAGACTTGTCAGAGTCATGCAAAGAGCATGGATACATGGGGTTAAGCACTGACGGGCAGCTTACACTGTATGAAGGGCTACCTAAAAAGGAAAAAGTTATCCGCACTTTTTTTCAATTGGATGTGGGTTCCATGGAGACGGCCTTGCCAGAAGGGGTATATAAACAACTTCAGCAGGGAATACGTGTACAGGATATAAATGAGTATAACAGTGTAATCTCCACTTTTAGTGACTTTGCCCTGGAGCGAACACAAAGGGTATTAAAGCAGCACTATTGATTACAACTACGAGACGTTAGGCATTGCCCATGTGGTGAGGCTTGAAGCGTCTCTTTTTATGTTTTTACTCACGTTTAAATTTTTTCCTCTATTAGATACAAAGTTTTGTTATAATGAAAAGAACGACACATATGTTCGCTTTATATGGTATTTGGCCATGATTATATTCAGGATAACGCTGGCTTTTGGTTAGGTACGCCATGTTTGAGCGATAGGGGAGAGATTTTTTTGCGTTTTTTAGGAATTGATCCGGGTATTGCCATTGTGGGCTTCGGATTTGTAGACAAGATTGGCAGCAAGGTGGTTCCTGTGCAGTATGGCTGTATCCAGACTGAGGCTCATACACCGGAAGAAGAAAGGCTGCTTCATGTGTATGAAGGCATGTTGCAATTAATAGATAAATATAAGCCTGATGCGGTAGCACTGGAAAAGCTCTTTTTTAATCGCAACGTTACAACCGCTATGTCTGTAAGTCAGGCACGTGGGGTGCTGGTACTAGCTGCAAAACAACGTAATTTGCCTATAGGTGAATACACGCCGATGCAGGTAAAGCAGGCTATTGTAGGGTATGGTAAGGCTGAGAAGAAACAGGTACAAGAAATGGTTAGAATGTTCCTAAAGCTTCAAGCTGTGCCCAAACCGGACGATGTAGCGGATGCTTTGGCGGTGGCTATTTGTCATGCGCACTCCTATGGACTAAATTCAAAATTAAATGAGGTATTGCGAAAATGATAGATTTCTTGCGTGGTTCTGTGGCCCATTTGGAAAATGAATATGTTGTTTTAGATGTGCAGGGTGTAGGGTATAGGGTATTTTGTCCGAATCCTTACGCGTTCGCCAAAACTGAAGGTCCAGTGGTTATTTACATTCACCATCATGTAAGGGAAGATGCTATTTTACTGTTTGGTTTTGCGACCCGTGAGGAGCAGCAGCTTTTCCGTAAACTGATTGATGTATCTGGTATTGGACCGCGTGTTGCGCTTGGTATTTTAGGAGGCGGTACGCCTGCTCATGTGGTAACGGCGATTTATCAGGAGAATATCACATTTCTCACCAAGTTACCGGGGATCGGTAAAAAGACGGCACAACGTATGATTCTGGATTTGAAAGACAAGCTGGACGGTATTGGCTCGTTGGGGATGGCAACCGGATTGTTTGCTGAGCCTGTCGTAGAAGAAGGCGAAGGTTCATATTGGGGCGAGGCCCGTGAGGCGCTCAAGGCGCTCGGTTACACTGATGCTGAGTTGGATAAGGTATGGAGCAGAATGAAGAAAGATGCGAAACCTGATGAATCTGCCGATATTTTGATGAAGCGGGCTTTGCAACTGTTGTTTGCCGGATAGGACGATGATGTCCGCTAACAAATGTCTGGTGAAAAGAGGAGCGATGGAACATGGATGACCGGATTATTTCCGCCAATTTGATGATGGAAGACCAGACGGCGGAGCTAAGCCTTCGCCCCCGTTATCTAAATGAATATATCGGGCAAAATCAGGTTAAGGAAAATCTGAAAGTATATATTGAAGCGGCCAAAATGCGTAAAGAAGCGTTGGACCATGTACTGTTGTACGGACCGCCTGGGTTGGGTAAAACAACTCTTGCTAACATTATCGCCAATGAGTTGGGGGTTAATTTGCGTACGACTTCAGGTCCTGCAATTGAAAGACCGGGAGATTTGGCAGCATTGCTGACCAATCTTCAAGAGGGTGATGTTTTGTTCATTGATGAGATTCATCGCCTTCATCGTACGGTGGAAGAAGTCATGTATCCGGCGATGGAGGATTTTGCGCTGGACATTATGATTGGCAAAGGCCCGAGTGCACGTTCGGTCCGTCTGGATTTGCCACCCTTTACCCTTATAGGGGCGACTACGCGCGCTGGGCTGCTCTCTGCGCCATTGCGTGACCGGTTTGGTGTTATTAGTCGATTAGAGTTTTATACGACAGACGAGCTGGCTTACATCGTGTCCAGGAATGCGGATATTATGGAGATTGAGATTGTTGGGGATGCGGCGGAGGAAATCGCATTGCGTTCACGGGGGACCCCGCGTATTGCTAACCGACTGTTAAAAAGGGTGCGTGATTTTGCCCAGGTTGCTGGAGACGGTATTATTCATTCTGAGTTGGCTGCAGAGGCGCTAAAGAGACTTCAAATAGATCCACTCGGGCTGGATGAAATTGATCATAAAATGCTTAAGGCCATGATTCATTCATTCCGGGGCGGGCCTGTAGGATTGGACACCATTGCTGCAACCATTGGTGAGGAGAGCCAGACAATTGAGGATGTGTACGAGCCCTATTTGTTACAAATTGGCCTTTTACAAAGAACACCTCGGGGACGAACAGTGACTCCGGCGGCATATGGCCACCTTGGAATCCCAATGCCAACGGATCCACGGTGATTAGGAAACATGATGCACTTTTCAAAAAATCATTGCATGGTTACACGCAAGTATGGAGAATACGATATCGGCTGACGGATGATTGAGGGAAGTGAGAGTGTAAGTAAGATTCGAGCGGGTTCATATTTTGGTTTATTCCGCCGATGTATTTAAAGGGATAGACAAGGGTCGAGATCCCGATAAATTACGCAATATAAGTGCTAGACAGCTAGATTGGGGGAGCCAGAAATGAGTGGAGAAGCATTTAACCGAAAAAGTATTTTCGGTGCATGGATGGGCCGGGCCAAACGAGCAGCAGCGATTATGGTATTAGCTACAGTGTGCATACCTTGGTCTTCGGGCGTTCACGCTGCTGCCGCCCAAGAGGATATTCGTGTAGTGATTTTTGCGGATCTAGGTAGCAAATATAAAGCGACAGTCCCCGCTGTAACCTTGAAATCATCAGGAGGTCTGAGTGTTGGACAGAACAGTGGGGGCAGTTTTCAAACTTGGATGGGACTGCCAGACAGTACGGCTCGTTTTAGTGTAGACAGCTATCGGGTTAAGGTACTTGAAGGAAATGAAGCAGCGGCGATAAAAGCGGCCCAAGCCCTACAAAAGACTAATGATAAACCTACGGTTTTTATCGGTTCAAAAAATGGTAGCTCAGTGTATCAAGTGTACGCGGGAATATATGCTAGTGAGCAGTCTGCGCAGGCTGCTGTACAGCGGATTTCCTCCGCAACCGGAGCGCAGGCCGAGGTTAAGGGAAACAAGCATTGGTCTACAGGAAGCTACGGAAGCGAGCAGGAAGCTAATCTCGTTCGAACGACAATTGCTGCGGCAGGCTTTGATGCTTTTACTGTAATTCAATCAAGAGGCCAGTATGCTGTATGGGTTGGAGAAGAAAGTAATGACAGCAAGCTGTCGGCTTTGAAAACAGAGCTGGAGAGCAAGCAGCCGAGACTCACGCTGTCTAAAGTTAATGCTACTCAAACCGGCCTCATTATAAGACAGGAAGCAGGAGTCACGACTGGCTCGCAGGTGATGTCTCATTACATGCTAAGTGGTTCTGATCATAGCAAGGTAATTGTCAACGGCGGTAATGATGGAATACAAGTGATGGAAAGATCACAGCGTACATATCGCGGCGAGATGGAGATTGGCATGACGTCAGGCCAGCTGGCGCTTGTGAATGAAGTTCCTTTGGAGCAGTATTTGTATTCCGTGGTAGGAGCAGAGGTCTATTCCTCATGGCCAGATGAAGCGCTCAAGGCTCAAGCGGTAGCGGCTCGTAGCTACGCGCTTGCCCAAGGCAATCGGTTTCAGATCGGCAATGTAGTAGATGGCACGTTAAGCCAGGCTTACAACGGTAAGAGCTCGGAACATGCCAATGTCAATGAGGCTGTAGATGCAACAGCTGGTGAAGTCATTAAAAGTGGCGGCAAAGTGGTCGAAGCTGTATTTTCATCTAATGCGGGCGGTGTGACAGCAGATGCTTCCGAGGTGTGGAACAGTGGTGGCGAAGCCTTTGCCAGCGTAGACAGCTCGAGAGATACTTCGGCGCAAAAAGGAGCACAGGAGTGGTATCATGTACTTCTCTCCAGTGGCAAGACAGGGTATATTCGTGAGGATAATGCTAAGGAACTGGAGGGTGTCACAGAAGCGGGGTTAGACAAAATCACCGTCACTGCGGAAAATACAAATGTGCGTCCTATTCCCCAAATTCAATCGACGGTTACACCAATAGCTAAGGCGCAGCCGGGCGAAGAGATCATTGTATTAGAAAAGGTGCCTCAGTCCGGAGACTATGCATGGGTGCGTGGGCCCTTTACGTCAGCTCAGCTTGCTAAATCCCTGCAAGGGAAAGTAACGGGCACAGTGCCTTCCTCTATTAATCACCTCGATGTCACCAAACGTGGTCCATCAGGGCGAGTGTTGGAGGTTGAAGCGAACGGAACCCCTTTGAAAGTGAAATATCCGGATATGTTTCGCTCAGCAATGGGCGGACTCCCGAGCACACTGTTTGATATTGCGAGTACCGGAAGTTATACTGTATTAGGCGCTGATGGGGCTACTTCTCATGTAAGTGGTACACAAGGCACTCAAATCCTGTCCGCATCTGGCAGCAGTACTTCAAGTGGTAACGGGGTGATCGTCATGAATGAAGATCGTCATGCACGAGTCATTGACAAAACACAAAGCTTTATTTTTACAGGTAAAGGAAATGGTCATGGTTTGGGCTTATCCCAATGGGGTGCCAACGGTTTGGCCGAGCAGGGGTATGATTACAAGAAAATTTTGCAACACTATTACAAAAATGTGGATATAGTTAAGGACTGACCAATATATGAATGTAAACGACTACGATTTTGAACTGCCTGAAACATTAATTGCACAGACACCTTTGCTTGATCGGAGCGCTTCCAGATTACTGACGTTAAACAAAAATAACGGTGAAGTGGGTCATCATACGTTTTCGGATATTGTGCAGTATCTCCAACCAGGGGATACGCTGGTATTAAACGATACGAGAGTGATTCCTGCACGCTTGTTTGGCATCAAGGAAGACACGGGAGCTAAGGCTGAGGTTTTGTTGCTTAAGCAACTGCAAGGGGATCGATGGGAAGCATTGGTGAAACCCGGTAAAAAGCTAAAAAAGGGTGCTGTTATTGTTTTCGGTGATGAGCTGAAAGCAGTAATTGAGGAAGAAGGAGATATGGGCGGAAGGGTGCTTTCATTTTCATATGACGGTATTTTTCAGGAGATCTTGGACCGTCTGGGGCAGATGCCGCTTCCGCCGTATATCAAGGAACAACTGGATGACCGCGAGCGTTATCAGACCGTTTATGCTCGACATGAAGGTTCGGCTGCGGCTCCAACGGCAGGGCTGCATTTTACAGAAGAATTGCTGGACCAGATTAAAAAGAAGGGCGTTACCGTTGCCTTTATCACACTTCATGTTGGCTTAGGGACGTTCAGACCGATGTCTGTGGATACGATTGAAGAGCATGTCATGCACGAAGAGTATTATTCATTATCACAGGAAACGGCAGATGTACTTAATGCAACCAAGGCGCGCGGTGGGAGAATCGTGGCAGTGGGAACAACCAGTTGTCGAACGCTGGAAACGGTGGGCAATACATTCGCAGATGGAGTGCTGCAGGCCAGCAGTGGCTGGACACAGATTTTTATTTATCCAGGCTACGAATTCCGTGTGGTGGATGCGATGATTACGAATTTCCATTTGCCTAAATCCACTTTGGTTATGCTGGTCAGCGCACTGGCAGGCAGGGAGAATATTATGCATGCTTACCAGGAGGCGATTGACCGACAATATCGGTTCTTCAGCTTCGGGGACGCAATGTTCATTTATTAATTAAGGATGGTAGAGAAAATATGGCACCAGCAATAAGATACGAACATATTAAAACCTGCAAGCAATCGGGAGCTCGTCTCGGGCGTGTACACACACCTCACGGAGTTATTGAGACACCAACCTTTATGCCGGTGGGAACTCAAGCGACTGTTAAAACGATGAGTCCTGAGGAACTGAAAGCGATGGATGCTCAAATTATTTTGAGTAACACGTACCATTTGTTTCTTCGTCCCGGCCACGATATTATTCGTGAAGCGGGTGGACTGCACAAATTTATGAATTGGGATCGCCCTATTTTAACGGACAGCGGCGGATTCCAGGTGTTTTCCTTAAGTGAAATGCGCAAGATTTCAGAGGAGGGTGTTCATTTTCGCTCTCATTTAAATGGAGATAAGAAGTTTCTTTCACCAGAAGTGGCGATGGAAATTCAGAACTCGCTTGGCTCAGATATTATGATGGCCTTCGATGAATGCCCGCCGTTTCCGGCTGAATATGAGTATGTGAAAAAGTCACTGGAACGCACCAGCCGTTGGGCTGAGCGTTGTCTAGAGGCACACGCGCGTCCTCATGATCAAGGTCTGTTTGCCATTGTTCAGGGAGGCATGCATGAAGATCTGCGCAAGCAAAGCGCTGCGGATTTGACTTCCATGGATTTCCCGGGGTATGCTATTGGTGGACTGAGCGTAGGTGAACCGAAACATTTGATGTATGAAGTGCTCGATTATACGGTTCCTCTGCTTCCCACCAACAAGCCACGTTATTTGATGGGCGTGGGTTCGCCTGATGCTTTGATTGAAGGCTCTATCCGTGGTGTGGATATGTTCGATTGTGTACTTCCAACCCGAATTGCTCGCAACGGGACAACGATGACCAGCCAAGGTCGTCTTGTCGTTCGCAATGCCCAATATGCAAGTGATTTTGGCCCGCTCGATCCCGCTTGTGATTGTTATACCTGTCGCAATTATTCACGTGCTTACTTGCGACATTTGATTAAAGCGGATGAAACCTTCGGGCTCCGACTGACAACGTATCATAACTTGCATTTCTTAATACAATTGATGCGTAATGTCAGACAAGCGATTATGGATGACAGGCTGCTTGATTTCCGAGATGAATTTTTTGAGCAGTACGGTCTTCATGATAATGATAAAGGCTTTTAAGTTTTAGGGAGAGTATACGAAAGGGGGATTTAACATGTTTCATTTTGCTACAGCCGCTACTGCACCCGGTGGAACTGGCGGACTTTTCCAAATGATCTGGCCACTGGCTCTGATGTTTGTAATCTTCTATTTCTTGCTGATTCGCCCGAATCAGAAAAAACAAAAGCAGCGTCAAACGATGCTTCAAGCTTTGAAAAAGGGAGATAAAGTAATTACAATCGGAGGTCTTCACGGTACAATTATGGAGATTACGGATGATGTAGTAGTTTTGCGTGTGAATGATGTCACGAAGCTGACCTTTGACCGCAGTGCAATCAGCAACGCGATTGCAAAAGATACGGCATCTGAGGAAGTTGTTTCCAAATCGTAAAATGCTGGTGACCGTTATGCAAAAACCGAGCCTTTGAGGAGGCTCGGTTTTTTTGTGTTGTTTTATTACATGGATACAAACATTTTGATTACTTGTTGAGATTAATGCCAAACATCCCACCACCTGCGCCTATGACAAACGCGAAACCTAAGTGTAACAGGTCCTTGCCGTTCATGCCCGCATCCAATGCCAGAAAACCGACCAGAAGAACGATTAGTCCATACAGGATGCCTGTAATACCGCCTTGATACCAGCCTTTGTTTGTGGATCTTTTACCGGCGACGAAGCCGCCAGATAGCATGGCGAATGCATGGACGATGTACGTATACAATGATAAGTCCTGTTCCTGCATCTGTGTCAGCCACAAGAGTAATGAAAGAATCAATGCGCCAAGCAGCATCCATGCAAAAGCATAAAATAAACCAGATAAAATGGGATGGGCCAGACGAAACGAACACCAGCGGCGAATGAGCTCCATTGATAATTCCTCCTGTACCAAGGTTTGAACTATTATCATTCTATGGCCAAGCCTCCCGGCTTAGTACCAAGTCGCAAGCAGTCTTTCTCTTTATTTCAATAATTTAGCCTTTTGTTTTTTGTATGAGCCAAGTGAGGAACGGTCAGAATACGTGTACAATGAACGACTCATGTCTTATTGCAAGTACAGGGGAGGAGGCGAACATATTGAGTCACGATATTTTTGCTCATATTTTTCGGACGCTGCTCATGTATTTTATTGTATATCTGGTGATGCGCTTGATGGGTAAAAGGGAGATCGGCAAATTGTCTGTTTTCGATCTCGTCATATCCATTATGATTGCAGAAATTGCTGTATTCAGCCTGGAGGATATAAAACGTCCACTTTATGAAGGGTTGATTCCTTTAGGAGTGCTGTTAATTTTGCAAATAGGTATTTCATTTTTCAGTCTGAAAAGTCGGCGACTGCGCTTACTATTTGATGGTAGGCCCAGTGTATTGTACTCTAATGGACAATTAAACAAGGATGAAATGGTAAAACAACGTTATAATTTAGATGACTTGCTGTTACAACTTCGCGAACAAAATATAGAAAGTCTGGACGAAGTTGAATATGTTATTTTGGAAACGACAGGTAAGCTAACGGTTATAGGTAAGGATGATAATGATGGAGTGGAACACGAGAAAATGAAGCAGGAATTAAACGGAACAGATTTGACAAACAAAGAGCAACAGGTGAATAAAGTCCATCCTTCTCCACAAATCGGTGGAAAGTTTAGATATGAGGGACTGCCTATTCCATTAATCATGGATGGCAAAGTGCTGGATAGAAATTTGGAACGGATGGATATGAACCGTTTTTGGCTTAAGAATCAAATTCAAGCGAAGGGACACAAAGATTTTAAGGATGTTTTTTTATGCTCAGTTAACCATAGAGGTGATGTGTACATTACACCACCGGCCTATGGAAAATCTTCAGATTAGGTTTCTTATGCTTTAAACCATCTTCTCAGGATTGGAATGCGTGTAAGGTTGTCCCAATCAATCATTTTGATCAAGGTCATTAGGAAAAGGTACAGTATAATTCCCGATCCTGCGGCAAAAATAAACTGAAGCCACATTTGGTTGAACATCGTTAGATGTCTGTAGGTATATAATACTGCTGCTGCCATGATGATCATGCCTATCCCGGTCTTCCAGAAATCGAGCAAACGTACGCGGAAGCGAAGCAGTCTGCTGACACTGAAGCCGTGAAGGAGAGTAACAATGGCACTATTAATACAAATGGCGATGACAGCTCCATAGATACCATACTGAGGTTGGGAAGCAAGCCAGACGATCAGTACAATTTTGATAACGGCTCCGATAAAGGTATTTAATAAGGCACTTCCAGGACGGTCTAATGCCTGAAGTGCTGCCTGAAGCGGGGCCTGAATGTACATAAAAAGAGCAAAAGGTGCCATGAGCTTAAGCATGCCTGCAATATCGCCATTATTGTAGAGTAGCAGACACAGAGGTTCTGCCAATACATACATGATAACGGCAAATGGGGCTCCTGCAACCAAAGCGAGCCGAAGCGATTGATGTAGACGTTTGTGAATGGCTGTAATATGCCCCTTAGCTGCTGCTTCGGATAACGAAGGAACGAGTGAAACTGCTAGCGAACTGGTTAGAACCCCAGGTAGTAATAACACAGGAATGACCATGCCCTGCATGGCTCCATATTGTGCGGTTGCCACGCCAGTTGCGATGCCTGCTACGGCAAGGCTGCGCATGCACAAGATAGATTCGAGCAAATAGGATAAGGAACCGACAAGCCTTCCAGCAGTAACGGGAACGGATATAGACATAAGACGTGACAAAACGGATGATTGCTCGGGATGAACTTCAGAGGAGGGGACAGGCGACTTTGGCTGAAGGATGCGATCTTTTCGCTGGTTACACACGTATTGCCATAGCAGTACAATCATGCCAATGAATTCGCCCGCCAGAGCACCGAGCATGGCACCTGCAGCAGCGTAGTCTACCCCATGGGGAAGTAACAAGTAAGCAAACCAAATGACGCAAAAAATGCGTATAACGGTCTCCGCAATGGAGGAGCTGGCGGAAGGGATCATATTTTGCTTTCCCTGAAAATAGCCCCTATAAGCTGAAGAAACAGCTACAATGACAATCATTGGGCTCATGCTCACGAATGTATAATACACGCGGCTGTCGGTCAGGAGATGGCTTGTGATCCAAGGCGCGAACACAAGACAGAGCACCATGGCGATCAGACTGAGTGTAATGGTGAAGCGCAGGCTGGTGTGCAAAATACGCCGCGACATTTCGGGCTGTCCAGCCGTTTCAGCTTCGGCTACAAGCTTGGCTACCGCAAGAGGGATCCCCCCTGTAATAAGCGTCACCAGAACGATAAAAAAGGGATACCCCTGTTGGTATAAGCCAACTCCTTCGGGGCCGATGATACGCGGGAGTGCGATTCGGGGAATAAAACCAAGTATCCGGTTAATAACTCCCGCTGCCAATAAAATGATTGCTCCATGGATGAAAGTCTGCTTTTTCAATCGCAACTCCCTCTTCCCAAAATGTAATTCTGCGTCTATGCATTACTTTAGAAGATATGCTGGACCTGTCCATGTTCATGACAAGCTTTTCCGTTCAGAAACAAAGTGATTTAGACAACAAGAGGGAGAGTGGTGAATTCTGCTATTGACGAGCGAAATGAATGCATATATTGTTGATTTAAGGCTATTTTCAACGAAAAGAAGGGTTTTCCAGGATCAGGACAGAAATGTTCTACAAAGCAGTCAACAACCCCGCTAATTGCTGATCTGCGGAACCGGTAGTCGCTGGGAGGAGGAACGGCCATCGTGGGTATGGAAGAGCTGGATGAGCAGGATTGGGATGACGCAATTGAGATGCTCTGTCAAAGTAAGGCGGACGAGTTGATTCTCGTAGGCTATGAGCATGTCACAAGTAAGGACGTGTGGAATTGCGTCAGCCATAAATATGAAAAGGAGGGTATCCCTCCGCTGCACAAGCTCGTTAATGATATTCTTTCCCTTAAAGCGACGAGCTTTATGAACTATTTGACGATGTCCGCATTACGGGGCTCCACTTTCGAATAGAAGGGGGTCTTTTTTTGCGTTCAAATTGACTGCTTTTTGAGGGGTAGCTATAATAGGAATATTGAGAATGAAAGGGGAACATGGGACGGAATGAAGAGAATTCTAAGTTTCATCGTGGTCGTGCTCATAACTACTGGTGTTATGATCGGGACAAGCCCGGGCCTACTGAACAGTTTAAAATTAGGCCTCGATTTAAAGGGAGGCTTTGAAATTTTATATGAAGCCCAGCCTTTGGAAGCCGGGCAGAGTGTAACCAGCCAGTCTCTTATACAAACAGCTCAAAGTCTGGAGAGACGGATAAACGCGCTTGGTACAACTGAGCCGGAAGTAACAACAGAGGGTACCAACCGTATTCGTGTGCGGCTTGCTGGTGTCTCTAATGAAGCAGAAGTCCGCTCTATGCTGAAAAAGCCTGCCGAGTTGACCTTCCGCAGTGCAACGGCAGCGGATGCTAAAAAGCCAGGCCAATACAGCAAAATTGAGCTCCGCGGTAATGATTTTGTGGAGAATGGCGCTGTTGTCGGCTATGATCAGCTGAACCAACCTGAGATTAGTATCAAAGTGAAGGACAAAGCTAAATTTGCAGAAATCACAAAGCGACTTCTGAATAAAGAATTGGCTATTTTCCTCGATCAGGAATTGCTGTCTGCACCTACAGTACGTGGGGAATTAACGGACGGTAGCGCGTCAATCACAGGTAGCTACACTCGTGATGAAGCGAATAAACTGGCGGATACGATTAATCTGGGTGCCCTTCCGCTCAAACTGACGGAAAAATATTCTCAGAGTGTAGGTGCTACGCTGGGTCAATTGTCACTGGATCAGACGATTCGTGCTGGATTGATCGGCTCGATCATTATTCTGGTATTTATGATTGCAATGTTCCGTGTACCGGGATTAGTGGCCAGTTTCTGTCTCATCGTTCATACCTGGGTAGTGCTTGCGATTTTCTACTTGGGTGGATTCGTACTCACACTCCCAGGTATCGCCGCCTTTGTGCTCGGGATCGGGATGGCGGTCGATGCCAATATCATTACGTATGAACGGATTAAAGAAGAAATCAAGTCAGGCAAAACGATTCGTTCTTCTGTCATTGCAGGTAGTAAGGCCTCGTTCCGTACCGTTATGGATGCCAATGTTACGACAATTATAGCAGCAGGGGTGATGTTTGGTCTGGGGACAGGCTCCGTTCGAGGTTTCGCTCTGGTGCTCATCGTTGATATTGTCACCAGTATTTTGACGAACATCTTCTTCTCCCGCTTCTTACTCAATCTGCTGGTTAAAGCGGATGTTGTGAAGAAGCCAAAGTATTTTGGTGTGAAGGAGAGTGATATCAGTGCGCTTTAATTGGAACTTGAAATATATCAAGATGAGCAAGTGGTTTTACACGTTCTCGATTATTATCACACTGCTTGGTATTCTGAGTTTGTCGATATTTGGCTTGAATTACGGAGTAGACTTTCGTTCCGGTTCCAATGTGGATGTCAATTTGACTAAAGTTGTTACACAGGAACAGATTCAAACTTTGCTGGATAAGCAGGGGATCGGCAAAGAGGTGGATTATACACCGGGTAAAGAGCGTTTCGGCATTCGCTTTTCACAGGTTTTGACGGATCAGCAAGTGAATGACTTTAAGATTTCTTTTAACAAACAGCTGGATCCGAAGGCTTCCTTTGAGGTTAATACAGTGGATACGGAAATGGCGCAAGAACTAGAACGAAATGCGTTATGGGCGATTTTATTGGCTTCTGTGGCTATCGCTATTTATATCTCAATCCGTTTTGAATGGCGGTTTGCCGTTGCAGCAATTGTTTCGTTGTTGCATGATGCCTTCCTCGTCATCAGTATTTTCTCGATTTTCCGGCTTGAGGTGGATTTGACCTTTATTACGGCAATTCTGACGATTGTCGGTTTCTCCATTAATGACACTGTCGTTATTTTTGACCGTATACGGGAAAATCTACGATTTGCGAAGAAGAAGTCTAGGGACGACTTAGAGCAGGTAGTTGATCACAGTATTGCGCAGACAATGACTCGTTCACTTGCAACCGTGTTTACGGTGTTTATTGCCTCCGTATGTTTGTTCATATTTGGCGGCGAATCGATCCGTATGTTCTCACTTGCAATGGTCATTGGTTTGTTGTTTGGTGCTTATTCCTCCATTTTCATTGCCAGCCCGCTGTGGGTGGCATTGAAAGGAAAACAAAAATCTCCGACAGCTGGCGGGGGCGCGGCCAAAACTGCAAAGTCTTAAGTTACGTAAATACCAGTAGTATAAATTAAAGAGAAAGCCGCGTCTGCCTGGGCGCGGTTTTCTAAGGTTTTGAGATTTACCTTGAGTAAGGCACAATAGTGGACACTTAAATGTGAATGGTTTTTTGTTTTGAGAAATTCGGTTATTTTAGAATGGAGCTTTTTTGGGAAAGGGTTAGTTCAGGATTGAGGGGGAAACGTTGTGAATAGCGAACGCAGCCGATCATTGGAAACTGCGGCGTTGAGCGGGATTGTAGGTAATCTCGCGCTGGCTGTTCTAAAGGGAACCGTCGGTTATGCGGCAAACAGCAAGGCGTTGTTGGGGGATGCACTGCACACGGTTGCGGATAGTGCTTCCCGTTTGCAGGAGCTTCTGTTTTCCAAGGGTGCTACAGGGCACGGAATGCTGGCACGGTTGCGGAACGGTGAAAAAGTTAGGACGGTCATATCTGTAGTGCTGGCTATTTTAGTGCTGATGAGTGGTCTTCAGCTAGCTATCTCGGCGGTTCGTTCATTAAGCAGTTCGGAACCGCAGGCTCCCGGTCTGTATGCATTAATTACCGTATTTATTGCGTTGGTGTTGAGAGAGGCGTTATTTCAGTTTCAATATCGCTATTCGATTAAACATGGTCATAAAGCGGAAGCAGATCGGTACGCTAACCATGAACGTTACTCGCTGTATGCATCGTTGATTGCATTGATCGGCATGATCGGTGCAATGACTGGCGAAGCAATGGAATGGCCTGCATTATTATATCTTGATCCAACCGCAGCTTTGCTGGTAGCCTGTCTGGTGCTGCGCAAAGGATATTTGATGGTAATGAATACCGCTTACCAGGTTCCTGCACAGCCCTTGCAGGAGGAAGACTCCCGACGCTTTATGGAGACGATTCAACGGGTGTATGGTATTGTAACGGTTGAGCACTTACATGCCCAGGAAACAGGCCATTTCATAACAGTGGATGTAACGATAAGTGTGAACCCGCGGATTACGGTACAGGAAGCGCAGGAAATCGCCGATCGAGCCAAAAATCTACTGTTAGCCCGTTTTCCACAGGTGACCCATGTACAAATGCAGTTCATTTCTTATCAAGCCGGGTATCCTTACAAATCCAATCATGAACTGCCAGATAATGATGTGTCGTCGTTGCTTCAATAGAGTAGGACGACTATGAAAGAAAGGTGAACAGGATTGCTTCATTCGCAGTACAGATGGAAGACCCCAGAGGCTAACCTGGAAGCGGCTCAGCTGTTGACAGAAGAGCTGGGGATTTCACCATTGTTGTCCCGGCTTTTAGTGAACCGGGGCGTCACTACCGCCGGGGAAGCAAACCGCTTTTTGTACGGAAGTGTGGACGATGTACACGACCCTTATCTGCTTCTTGGTATGAAAGAGGCCGTACCGAGAATTCGCCAGGCTCTGGAACGTGGCGAGCATATATTAATCTATGGCGATTATGATGCAGACGGCGTATCCAGTACATCATTGATGATTCAGCTCATGCGTTTTCTGAAGGCTTCTTATGATATTTATATTCCCCATCGTTCTAATGAGGGATATGGTCTGCATAACCATGCCCTTGATTGGGCTCATCAGCAGGGAGTTACACTGGTCATTACGGTAGATACGGGAATTAGTGCAGTCGAGCAAATTGCTTATGCAACTTCCTTGGGGATAGATGTTATTGTGACGGATCATCATGAGCCGCCTGCTGTACTTCCTGAGGCATATACTTTGATTAATCCGAAGCTACCCGGTTGCCCATACCCATTTAAAGGTCTTGCAGGTGTTGGTGTTGCCCTGAAGCTCGCTCAGGCGCTGTTGGGTGAGGTGCCAGAGGAATGGTTTGAAATCGCCGCTATCGGCACGGTAGCCGATCTGATGCCACTACATGGTGAAAATCGAACGATGGTACGCAGAGGGATTCAATCCATGAGAAACTCTGCATTTCCGGGTATCCGTGCGTTGCTCCATGTAGCGGGTGTGGATATATCTACAGTGACTTCAGTCAACATCGCATTTGCATTGGCTCCGCGGATTAATGCCAGCGGGCGCCTGGATCATGCGGGACGAGCAGTTTCTCTGCTGACGACAGAAAAAGAGGAAGAAGCAGACCAACTTGCGCATGCGCTGGACCTGCTCAATCGTGAGCGTCAACAGGTGGTCGAACGTATTGTGGAGCAAGCCGAGCAACAATTAGCATCCAAACTGAATGGAGGCAAGCTACCGTCAGTTATTGTGTTGGCTGGTGAAGGCTGGAATGTCGGCGTTGTCGGAATTGTGGCATCCAAGCTATTGGATCGCTATTATCGACCGACCATTATTCTTGGTATAGATGCTGAGACAGGCACGTGCAAAGGTTCTGCCCGGTCTATTCCTGCATTGGATATTTACAGTGCTCTTACGGACAGCCATGAGCTTATGGAGCATTTTGGTGGTCATCCTTCGGCTGCGGGTATGACGCTGTCCCGTGACAATCTGAAATTGTTTGAAGAGCAGCTGAACCGCTATGCGGGTTCCATTCTGACACCAGAAGATCTCATTCCTGTAGCTGAAGCTGATATGGTCTGTCGTTTGGACGAGGTATCTTTGCAAGTGGTTGAAGAACTGGAATTGCTTCAGCCTTTTGGTATGGGGAATCCTTCTCCACGATTCGTATTACAGGGTCTGCAATTGCGCGAGGCTCGTAAAATGGGACGTGAGAAAAATCATGTGAAGCTCCTGCTGGAGCAGAACGGTATATCGCTGGACGCGATTGCCTTCCGTCGTGGCGATTTGGCTGATTTTTTACAGCAACAAACGGAGATAGATCTGCTGGGTGAATTGTCAATTAACGAATGGAACGGTAAACGGTCTCTTCAGCTAATGATGCAGGACATTCGAGTGCAGGCGCCACAAATTTTTGATTATCGTGGAGTGTCGGACCCTTTTGCCGAATTAGAGCGGGGACTGAAGATCTTTCATCCACGTATTGAGGAAAGAAAGAAAGACGTTGCGGTGTTGATTCATCCGTCATCCAGGCTTCGTCCATCGAGCTCCGTGGACGCTGAATCCTTATGGTTATACGATAAAGATGGCAGCGTTATTCCCAGTGATGGTCAAAGAGATGCACAGCACTCTGTAAAGTCGCTGTTCGTACTAGAGCCGCCGGATACACCGGATCAGTTTCAGGCTTTATGGTCTACCTTTGAGAATGTAGAGAACGTATTTCTCCTTCATTCGGTCAGTGAGCGTGGCGGTCGACTCGTAAGCCCTGACAGAGAGCTGTTCAAGCGTATTTACGTTGTGCTTTCCCGAATGGGAACACAGCCTATTGATGAAAAGGCAATGCTGCCTGCTCTTAGCCGACAGTGTTCCTGTTCAGTACGCATGTTATCCAAAGTATTGGACATCTTCGAAGAGCTTGAGTTTATGACGCGTACAGATGGTCAATTCCGTTTTGTATCCAATCCGCCTAAGCGGGATTTAACCGCTTCTCCACGCTATCAGGAATTGTATAATATGGCTGAAATGGAGAAGTATTTGCTGGATGCGGACACTACCCAGATGACGAGCTGGATTATGTCGCTTATGAAGGGTGCGTCTTGAGGTACTATTTCGCAATTTATGTTGTAAAATGTATATACTAATTTGAAGTTACAGTAGGAGGAACTAAGTTGGACTACAAAGAATATATTCGGGTGATTTCCGATTTTCCACAACCAGGGATTAGTTTTAAGGACATTACGACCCTGATGAAAAATGGTGAACTGTACCGCAAGGCTATCAACGATATGAAGGAACTGGTATCGGATTTGAAAATTGATTTGATTGCAGGGCCAGAAGCACGTGGGTTCGTTGTTGGTGCTCCTTTGGCTTATGCTCTTGGTGTTGGTTTTATCCCCATCCGTAAAAGTGGCAAGCTCCCTGGGGAAACCATTGAGGAAGCATACGGTTTGGAGTACGGTAAAGATACGCTGGCGATGCATAAGGATGCTATAGAGCCAGGCCAAAATGTTTTGATTGCTGATGACCTGCTTGCTACAGGTGGAACTATTGCTACATCCGTGAACTTGGTACGCCAGCTTGGTGGCAATGTGGCAGGGGCTGCTTTTCTTATCGAGCTGTCTGATCTAAACGGTCGGGCGAAACTGCCTGATGTAGATGTATTCACTCTGATTACGTATTAAGTATTTCGAAACCTGGGTTTCCCGGGAAATAATTATGAACGGATCGCCTAAATAGTCCGATGGAACATCTCTTTATCTAAAGAGTTGCTCCATCGGACTATTTTGTTTAGCAGTGTTTTAAGTTTGGGCTTTGTTTAATTGGTTCAAACCACCAGCCACTTTGTTGGAGATATTTAATAATTTTTTAAAAAAATTGTCGATGAAGAAAAAGAGTAGAGGTGGCCATAAGGAGCATAGAGGTCATGCTGATTTCAATCAGTTTTTTGTCCTTATTTTTTTGCTAAGCAGAAGCTAGATAAGGAAATAAGTCAAAAATGCTGCTCGTTGCATATCGAGGGTTAAAGCGGATATTGCAACTAACATGAAGGGGGCGCTCTGGAGAAGGATGAAGGATTATCTATTAAAAAAAGGCCGTGCATAAAAAACGCCGCTCCATGAGATATGGATCTTTACACGCTTGTCTATACAGTCTGAGCGTGTTGACCCATAACTAACATGGAGCGGCGTTTTAAAGTTGAAAAAAAGACATCAATCTGGTGTTTTCTCGGTTAAAGGTTCCTGCGATTTATCGTTGGACCAGCCGAGCACGTCAATCAGCTTAAAGAACAAGCTGAGGATGATGCCAATGATTGTAGCCAATGCCATACCTTTCAAGGTTACAGCGCCCCAAGTGAGCGTAGTACCGCTGATTCCGACAACAAGCACGATGGTCGCAAGCAGCATGTTGGTTGGCTTGGCGAAATCAACCTTTTGCTCAACGAAGATTCTTAGACCGGAGGCAGCGATGACACCGAATAATAGTAAGGATACGCCACCCATAACTGGAGCTGGAATATTAGAAACAATCGCTGAGAACGTGCCTGAGAAGGACAATAGGATGGCAATGACAGCCGCTCCGCCAATGACCCATACAGAGTACACTTTAGTTAATGCCATGACACCAATATTTTCACCATAAGTCGTATTAGGTGTAGAACCCACAAAACCGGAAATGACGGTGGAAATACCGTTACCTAGCAGAGAGCGATGGAGACCAGGATCTTTGGACAGTTCGCGCCCGACAATGTTGCTAGTCACAAGCAAGTGACCAATATGCTCTACGATGACGACCAGAGCAACAGGAAGAATCGTCAGCATAGCAGAGGTATTAAAAACGGGAGTGGTAATTGCAGGATGTCCGAAAAAAGGAGCGTCTGCAATGGCTTGTGTATTGACCATGCCCATAAAATAAGCAAGTACATAGCCCACTACGATACCAATCAGAATATGAATGATTTTGGCAAACCCGCGAAACAATACCGCACCTAGAACAGTGACCCCGAGTGTAACGAGCGAAAGAGTAATCGTTTTGGGATCTGGAGTCCAGGCCTTAGTAGGATCGGCATTGATAATGCCTGCCATACCTGCTGCAACCGGAACTAGTTCCAGACCGATTAAGGCTACGATGGAGCCCATAACAGCTGGAGGAAAAACGACGTCCAGCCAACGGGTTCCGGCATATTTGATCACCAGTGCGACGAGGCAGAAAATAATACCTGTAACGATGAAAGCACCGAGGGCCATAGCATAGCCGTTGCCGCCGGGATTGTTTTTAAGCACAAGACTGACGGGAGCGATAAAAGCGAAGCTGGAGCCGAGATAGGCGGGAATTTTGCCGCGGCAGATCCATATGTACAACAATGTGCCAATACCGTTCATTAGCAAAATCATGCCGGGATCGACGCCGAAAATATTCGGCACCAGCACAGTGCTGCCAAACATGGCAAACAAATGCTGTACGCTGAGCAGGAACCCAGGTCCTGCCGGTAGCTTTTCATTAACTTGAATTTCGCGTTGCAACGCAGTTCACTCCTTAGTTCTTTCAATTATTCTTATATACATTAATTACTTTTCGTAATTTTTTCAATATAATTCGTTTCATTTCGTCAACAATCCTGATTTTACTTACCATGTGTGACAGAATAATGCGACAATGCCAAACCTGTAATAGTTGACGTGTGACGTGCTAACCGTCATAATTGTAGGAAATCACTTTTAAAAGGGAACCTTTGCGCGACATTGATCGGCGGGTTCCATTTTGCATAGAAAGGACACGGAATAGAGCAGAATGGGGATAGAGCAATTACTTAAAAAGGCCGGGACCTATACCAGAGAAGCAGATCTTATCCGCATCAGGGACGCCTATGATTTTGCCGAGCAGGCCCATTCCGGCCAGACTCGTAAGTCCGGTGAACCTTATATTCTGCATCCGCTTGCGGTTGCTGATATCGTCGTTAATATGCAGATGGATACCATCTCCATTATCGCCGCTCTTTTACATGACGTTGTGGAGGATACAACGGTGTCTTTGGCGCAGATTCGCGAGCATTTTGGCGATACATGTGCGATGCTTGTCGATGGTCTGACGAAGCTGGAGCGTATTCAGTTCCGTTCCAAGGAAGAACAACAGAACGAAAATTATCGAAAAATGTTTATTGCTATGGCGCAGGACATTCGTGTCATCGTCATTAAGTTAGCAGATCGTCTGCATAACATGCGTACTTTGAAATATCAGTCAGAGGAAAGCCAGCGTCGGATTGCTTATGAAACGTTAGAGATTTTCTGTCCGGTTGCAAACCGACTGGGTATTTCAGCCATTAAATGGGAAATGGAAGATATTGCTTTACGCTATCTGAATCCCCAGCAGTATTATCGCATCGCCAATTTGATGCATAAAAAGCGGGCAGAGCGGGAGCAGTTTATTGATAATGTCATACAGCGTATCAGAGAAAAGCTGGAAGAGATGGGTATTCAGGCTGATCTGTCCGGACGCCCTAAACATATTTACAGTGTGTTTAAAAAAATGACGACGAAGAACAAGCAATTCAATGAAATATATGATTTGCTGGCGATTCGAATTATTGTGGATAACATTAAAGACTGTTACGCCACACTGGGGATTATCCATACGTTGTGGAAGCCGATGCCGGGGCGGTTTAAAGATTATATCGCTATGCCTAAGGCCAATATGTATCAGTCCCTTCATACGACAGTAGTAGGTCCCAACGGGGAGCCTACCGAGGTACAAATTCGCACAGTGGATATGCACCGTACCGCTGAATTCGGGATTGCGGCCCATTGGGCCTATAAAGAAGGCAACGGAGCAAACAACACTAACTTTGAGGATAAAATCACCTTTTTTCGAGAAATTCTGGAGCTGCAAAATGAAGCGAAGGATGCGTCGGAATTTGTGGAATCGCTCAAAATGGACTTTTTCTCAGACCTTGTGTTTGTGTTTACTCCTAAGGGAGAGGTCATTGAGTTGCCGGCCGGATCCGTTCCGCTGGACTTTGCTTTCCGTATTCATACCGAAGTTGGCAATCGAACGATTGGCTCTAAGGTAAATGGAAGAATCGTACCTTTGGATTATCGGCTTAAAACCGGTGATATTGTCGAAATTATGACGTCCAAGCATTCTTATGGACCTAGTCAGGACTGGCTCAAAATTGCTCAGTCCTCTCACGCGCGCAGTAAAATCAAACAATGGTTCAAGAAAGAAAAGCGTGAGGAGAATGTTGAAAAAGGCCGCGAAAGTCTGGAACGTGAACTGAGAAAACGTGATATCGAGCCATCGGTGTGGATGAGCGACGACAAGCTTCAGGAAGTGGCACAGAAGTTCTCTTTTAACGATTCCGAAGATATGCTGTCTGCGATTGGCTTTGGTGGTATAACCGCAGCGCAGGTCTGTACACGTTTGACAGAGAAGCTGCGTAAGGAACAAGAAGAGGCACGGTTGATCGAACTGACGACCGAGGTCAAGGAGTACAAGCCGCAGGGCGAACGGAAAAAAACACCGACCAACGGTGTCAGCGTCAGAGGCGTCGATAATTTACTCGTTCGTTTTGCACGATGTTGTAATCCCGTACCGGGAGATGACATCATTGGCTATGTAACACGTGGACGCGGCGTATCCGTTCACCGGACGGATTGCCCGAATATTCCTTCGGGTACGGGCGAAGACCAGGCACGTGTGATTGAAGTAGAGTGGGAAGAAGCAGCGGAAGTCAACTACAGTGTCGATATTGAGATTACGGGGCATGATCGCAACGGTTTGCTGAATGAAGTGCTTCAGGCCATTTCTGAGAACAAAACCAGCTTCTCGGCCGTTACAGGTCGTACAGATAAAAATAAAATGGCGATGATTCACATCACGATTCTCATTCGCAACACGGATCATTTGCATTCTGTAGTCGAACGGATCAAACGGGTGAAGGATGTATACACTGTGCATCGGATTATGCAATAACCTTATTAAGCGTACAGATAGGTTTATAACCTTTGTAACACATCTTGGGTAGAAAGACCCATGGGTTGCTAAAAGAGCCATAATACGGCTGTGAGCACCTTTTAAAAGGGAAGGTTAAAGGAGATATCGGATAGGCGATGAAGATCATTATTCAGCGCTGTAAAGACGCTCAGGTAACGGTAAATCAAAAGGTGGTCGGCAAGATTGGAACCGGATTAATGCTGTTGGTTGGTATTGGTCAGGGAGATACAGCAGCTGATGCCGTTTATTTGGCGGATAAAACAGCGGGATTACGTATATTTGAGGATGCTGAAGGTAAAATGAATGACAGCGTTCTGGATGTCGGTGGAGCCATCTTGTCTGTCTCTCAGTTTACGTTGTATGGTGACTGCCGTAAAGGAAGAAGGCCTAACTTTATGGGGGCGGCCAAACCTGAGGAAGCGGAAAAGCTGTATGATTTCTTCAACAGTCAGCTTCGAGCCAAGGGCCTGGAGGTAGAAATGGGAATTTTTGGGGCTATGATGGATGTTTCATTGACGAACTGGGGCCCAGTGACACTGATTTTGGATACCGAACGTTCGTAACTATACATTCATAGCGTGATCTGAGTAGAATAAAATAGCTGTTCAGAGGGACCATAATGTCATCCCGATTGGTGATTAGCCAGGCGGATAGCCTAAGGGTGACAGGAGAGACGAAGCTATGCGTCAAACCCCAAAAATGGACGGGCATCGAAGCACTGTGCTGCTTTTTCCCGGTAGTATGCAGGAGGCAATCAGCCTTACTCGTAATGCTGATACGTTATTACAGCATGTTGCAGCAGCCATCGACAAGCCGGGACGCGGTGCTTTGCCACGCAGGTAACATCGGGTTAAATGTAGTGTTAATGAGGTGCTACCCGAAAGTAGCACAAAGAGGACAAAAATAAAATATGTAGCATTGAATTAGTGCAGGAGCCGAAAGGCTCCTTTTTCTTTTCCACCGCTGCGATTGTTATAAAAACAGATTAAGCGGGTAATAACAAATCGTGGTAGACAAACAAACTTAATTTTAACTTGTTTCGAGGATAACCGGAAAGGAGATCTGAACATTAATGAGTAAAATTGCATTTTTATTAGCTGACCAATTTGAAGATTCTGAAATGAAGGTACCTTATGATGAATTAAAAAAGGCTGGACATGAGGCAGATATTGTTGGGCTGAAGCAAGGTGAGAAAGTGAGCGGTAAGCAAGGTAAAGCAAGCTACACTATTGAAAAAGCCATTGCAGATGTGAAATCAAGTGACTATGATGCAGTTGTTATTCCCGGCGGATCCTCCCCGGAAAATCTGCGATTGGATGCACATGTTCTGAAATTTGTGACTGAAATTAACGAGTCCAAAAAAACGATTGGCGCTATCTGTCACGGGCCACAAATTTTGGCGAGTGCCGATTTGTTACAAGGCCGGACGATTACTGCTTATCCTCCGTTGAAAGATGACTTAATTAATGCGGGTGCTCATTTTGAGGATCGAGAGGCGGTTGTGGACGGTAACTTTATTACGTCTCGGACCCCTAAGGATGAGCCTGCCTTTGTGCGTGAGTTATTAAAAGCATTGTAATTTGAACGTGAATATTTCCTTAGATTAATGCCAGTACAATTCCCAAACGAGGAGGATTTGATATGGCAAAACAGATTCAGGCTTATTTTCGCACAGAAGATGAAGCTGAGGGTGCCAGAGCCTCGCTTCAAGCTTATAGAACTGAACATTTGGAAGTAGGTGCTTTGGATGATGCGCTCGGTCGGGAGACGAGAGTTTTAATTCCGCTGGTCCCCTATAACAATACAGGTTCTGTGAGCACAGGAGGCTCTGCAGGTGCGGCAATCCCTGCGGCGGGTGCTTATGGCGAGAATATTCTACCAGATGCGAAGGATGACCAGATTAACTCTGGCTCAGCCCAAAGGGATCTGAATGAAGATCGGGGTGGAACAACGAATCATGACGGAGGGTTGCTCCGTGCGACAGATGTGTATATTAACGGTGATCAAGATGAATTACGGTATGTATTATCAGCAAAGGTGAATGATGCCGATTATGATGAGGTCATTTATAAGCTACGTTCCAATCGTGGATATGTATCGCAGTTGGATTAAAGCTGAGAGCGCGACACAAGAGATTGTCGATACTGGAGAAATTCAGCTACAAAAGAGTGACTGTAATACAATTGTAATATTCGAAACATCATTCCTTAATATTCGTTGTTTATAATAACAGCATGACCCCCTTTTGATATATCTTTTTGAACCTGCGGACCGTTTCCGCAGGTTTTTTCTTTTTATAAGCCTTATTTGTCCGATTATAGGGAGAATGTCTTGACTTTGTCGAAGCGGTTCATTAAAATCATAAAATAATGAAAAATGATTTGATGACGGGACCAAGTACTCCGAACCCACAAGCGCAGAGAGGAATTTCCAGGCTGTAAAAATTCCCTTGATGAGCGGATGAATGACCTCCCCGAGAACAGGCGGCGAACAATTGAGGAAACCCTACTGAAAGTACATTGCAACTGTGCCGACAGTGGATGGTCCTGCATAATAGCCGTACTGCGCGTTACGGGCGTTATACGTATGAGCGGAGTCAGTATAATGCTGACGGGCAATGAGTGATTCTTATGCTGGTTGTCTGGGTAAACTCCGGAATGTGGGTGGTACCACGGGTGATTTGTAAACGACAATCCCTCGTCCCTGTTAATGTTAACAGGACGAGGGATTTTTTGTTTTATTTGAAAGTGGAGCAATAAGAAGTGCACAATACGAAATACAACGATGGGGGGATACGTTAATGGCCTTTCAAAAACCGACGGGAACACAGGATTTGCTGCCGGGCAGTGTAGAAAAATGGCAAGTTGTCGAGGAAAAAGCCCGTGAGATTAGCCGCCGCTTTAATTACCGAGAGATTCGTACACCCATGTTCGAACAAACGAATTTGTTCGTTCGAGGTGTGGGTGAAACGACGGATGTGGTGGAAAAAGAAATGTATACTTTTGAGGATAAAGGAAAGCGCAGCATGACTTTGCGTCCAGAAGGAACAGCAGGGGTTGTCCGCTCCTATGTGGAGAACAAACTATACGGGGAGCCGGATGTAACTAAGCTGTATTATATCGGCCCGATGTTCCGGTATGAGCGTCCACAGGCTGGGCGTCAGCGCCAGTTTCACCAATTTGGAATTGAAGCATTTGGTGCGGTCGATCCGGCGTTGGATGCAGAAGTTATTGCTTTCGGGTATCAATTCTGCCGTGAACTGGGCTTGAAAGGAGTACAGGTGGAGATTAACTCCGTCGGTAATGCAGCCAGCCGGGCAGCTTATCGTCAGCATCTGGTAGACTTCTTGATGCCAATTAAGGATACGTTGACCAAGGAGAGCCAAGCACGCATTGAGCGTAATCCGCTACGAGTGCTGGATAGCAAAGATGACCAGGACAAATTTGGAGGTGCACCTTCGATTTTGGATAGCTTGGACGAGGAATCTCGCACACACTTTGAGAAAGTGAAGCAAAATTTGGATGCCATGGGCGTGGAATATACAGTTAACCCGCGTTTGGTACGGGGGCTGGATTATTATACGTTGACAGCGTTCGAATTCAAAGCCGAAGGAATTGGTGCCATAGACACGATCGGTGGAGGCGGCCGCTACAATGGATTGGTTGGAGATCTGGGCGGACCGGATCAGCCGGGCATTGGTTTTGGCATTGGACTGGAGCGAATTCAGCTGATCTTGGAGCATCAAGGTGTCAAACTGAACGAAGCCAAGCCGTTAGATATCTATATGGTAGCGTTGGGAGAAGCAGCAGAAACGGAAGTAACTAAACAACTATTCAAGTTACGTCAAGCCGGATTTTCCGCAGAACGAGATTATCTGGGGCGTAAAATGAAGGCGCAGATGAAATCAGCCGATCGCTTTAAAGCAAGGTATACTGCGATTCTGGGTGAGGATGAGCTGGTTCAGGGTGAAATTGCACTGAAAAACATGGAAACCGGCGAGCAGCGTACCGTTAAGCTGGATCAGCTGGTGGAAGAATTAGGATAAACAAAATAATGTAACATCAGTCAGGGGAAGTTTCCCTCTGGCTGTCATATAGCATTAACTACTAAACATAAACAGGAGTGTGTATTATGAAAAGGAGTCATCAATGCGGCGCATTGACTCATGCGCATATCGGAGAAACAGTTACATTGAACGGTTGGGTACAAACTCGTCGTGATTTGGGGGGCGTACTTTTTATAGACCTACGTGACCGTAGCGGAATTGTACAAATCGTGTTTAATCCGGCATATTCCGGTGACGCACTGCAAATTGCGGATCGTGTCCGTAGTGAATACGTGCTTGAGGTTACCGGTACTATTGTTAAGCGTGATGCAGAAACGATTAACCCGAACCTGCCTACAGGTGAAATTGAAGTGCGTGTCACTGAAATTGAAGTATTGAATGCGTCCAAAACACCTCCGTTCTTCATTGAAAATGGTGTAGAAGTGGACGAGTCTCTGCGTTTAAAATACCGTTATTTGGACCTGCGTCGTCCGGAAATGTACCAGACCTTGAAACTGCGCTCTAAAGCAGCAAAAATATTCCGTGACTTCCTGGACGGAGAAGAGTTCGTCGAGGTGGAAACACCAATTTTGACGAAAAGCTCCCCAGAGGGCGCACGTGATTATCTGGTACCTAGCCGGGTGCATGAGGGTGAGTTTTTCGCCTTGCCGCAATCGCCACAACTGTACAAGCAATTGCTGATGGTGGGTGGCCTGGAGCGCTACTACCAAATTGCACGTTGTTTCCGTGATGAAGATTTGCGTGCTGACCGTCAGCCTGAATTTACGCAGGTCGACATCGAGACCTCCTTCATGCAACAGGATGACTTGCTGCCAATGATGGAGCGTCTTATGGTGAAATTGTTCAAAGAAACCGTTGGGGTAGAACTGGAAACACCGTTCCAACGGATTACACATGCAGAGGCAATGGACAAGTATGGTTCTGACAAGCCTGACCTGCGTTTTGGTCTTGAGCTGATAAATGTTAATGATATCGTGGCAACCAGTGGTGTGAAAGTATTTGCTTCCGTAATTGAAAAGGGTGGCGAAGTTAAAGTCCTTAATGCCAAAGGATGTGGCACGTGGAGCCGTAAGGACATTGATGACCTAGGTCCTTTTGCAGCGCGTTATGGAGCAAAGGGCTTGGCTTGGATTCAAGTGAAAGAAGGCGAATTCAAGGGGCCTATCGTTAAATTCTTCACACCGGAAGAAATCGAAGCCTTGAAAGAGCGTACGGGAGCCGAAGAAGGCGATCTGTTGCTGTTCTCTGCGGATAATAAAAAAGTAGTTGCTGATGTTTTGGGCGCGCTTCGTCTGAAAATTGGCCGTCATTTGGGGCTCATCGACGATAACAAATTCAAATTTGCCTGGGTCGTAGACTTCCCGCTTCTGGGCTATGACGAAGAACAAAAACGTTATGTAGCGGAGCACCATCCGTTCACTCGTCCGAAGGAAGAAGACCTGGCCCTCTTGGACACCGATCCAGGTCAAGTTCGTGCTCAGGCCTATGATATCGTGCTGAACGGCTACGAAGTGGGTGGTGGCTCGATGCGGATTTTCAAACGTGAAGTTCAGGAAAAAATGTTCAAAGCGCTCAACCTGCCGCCTGAAGAAGTGAAGGATAAATTCGGTTACCTGCTGGATGCATTTGAATATGGTACGCCTCCACATGGTGGTATTGCCTTCGGTTTTGACCGTCTTGTCATGCTGCTTGCAGGTCGTACAAATCTGCGTGAAACTATTGCATTCCCGAAAACAGCCAGCGCGACAGACCTGCTTATGGATGCACCAGCCGAAGTGGATCAAGCTCAATTGGATCAGCTTCATATTCGTCTTGCTCCGAAGCCTGTTGCGCCTAAAGCTTAAGACGAACATTTGGCTTAGCAAGTGCCATCCATTGGCATGAGATAGCTTATAGAATGCCATGAACCCGTTACCCTCATATGGATAATGGGTTCGTGGTTTGTATGCTGGAGTTCAGGCATAGAGTTTAAATCAGTGAGGGAGGATATACCATATTGTTGCATCAATTTTCACGCACGGAACTGGCCATCGGGACGGAAGGTCTGGAGGTTATGAAAAATAGCACGGTGGCCGTGCTGGGTATTGGCGGTGTCGGTTCGATTGCAGTGGAAGCACTGGCGCGCACGGGTGTTGGACGCATCATTTTGATTGATAAAGATGTTGTAGATATCACCAATATTAATCGCCAGATTCATGCGTTGACAACGACGGTAGGTCAAAAAAAGGCTGATCTGATGGTAGAGCGTGTGAAGCTGATTAATCCTGAATGTGAAGCGATTGCACTGAACATGTTTTATACAGAAGAAACATATGAGGAACTGTTCAAGTACGAATTGGATTATGTGCTGGATGCTTCGGATACGATTATATATAAAATTCATTTGATTAAGGAATGCCTGAAACGGGGGATTCCGATGATCTCCAGTATGGGCGCTGCGAATAAAATGGATCCAAGTCGTTTTCAAGTTGCGGATATTTCCCAGACGAGAATGGACCCGATTGCCCGTGTCATCCGTACCAAGTTGCGCAAGGAAGGCATTACCAAAGGCGTCAAAGTTGTGTTCTCCGATGAGGAACCGATGAAGCCACGTGAAGAAATTACAAAAAAAATTGTACCTGCAAACGCGCCTGAAATTCGGAAGGCGAAGCAGCCGCCTGCAAGCAATGCATTTGTACCTCCGGTAGCAGGACTGATCATGGTTAGTGTAGCCGTGAAGGATTTGTTAGAACACGCTGGTGTGTAAGTTGCAAAAATAGCATGGCAGTGCATTCGTAGATTTACATCAGTATGTATTCACTTTAAGACCTGTAGTTCTGTGCATCACATCCTTTGTGTCACAGTTGCTACAGCTCTTTTTTGTTTTGAAAAAGCGCAGCTTACTGCAATCAGATTGAACAACTTGCTGGAGGGTTTTGGTATGAAGGATGGACTATGGTCCAGAAGTCTCGGTTTCAAGCCCGAGCATCATTGGAAAAAGGAATTAGCCGCTGGGGCCATTTCTTATTTTTCCGTTGTATACATTGTTATGGTTAATGCAACTATTTTGGCAGATGCCGGGATTCCCCTCCAAGGGGCAATGCTCGGGACGCTGCTGACATCGATGATCGGCTGCCTGCTTATGGCTTTTGGTGGGAAATCTCCAATGGTCGTTGTACCCGGGATGGGAATTAATGCTTTTTTCACATATACGCTCGTACATTCTATGAAGCTGAGCTGGCAGGAAGCGCTGATGGTGGTTGCCGTCACAGGGATTTTATTCGCCATTGTGGCTTTTACATCATTGTACAAGCTGATTAGCCAAGCGATTCCCCATAATTTGCAGCACGGAATTACGGTGGGCATTGGGTTGTTTTTAACCTTTATCGGATTGCAAAAAAGCGGTATCGTGATTGCTCATCAGACGACTTTTGTGGCTATTGGCCATTTTAATGATCCCAAGGTAATTACGGCTTGTGTAACGTTGCTGCTCGCTATTGTATTGTTTGTGCGTAACGTTCAGGGAGGTTTACTAATTAGCATTTTGGCGGGAACTGGCCTTGCTTATATACTAGGAGCTGTAGAGCCTACAAGCACGGTACGAACCTCTGAAACGGTGCGACAGTATGGGCAATTGTTTGGAGAGCTTTCCTTTTCAGGCATTGTCTCGGTAGCTTTCTGGATCGCTGTCTTTTTGCTCCTACTCATTGTGCTATTCGAGAATATTGGTATGATTACTGCACAAACCAACATGATTGGAAGACCGGATTTATTTAAAAACAGCTTGCGTGTGTTGGCTGTAACCAATATCTTTGCCGGTATTTTGGGTAGCAGTCCGGCGGTAGCCGCTGCGGAATCGACGGCTGGCATTGCAGCAGGGGGACGCTCGGGAATGACACCGCTGGTAACTGCTATTTTATTCGGAGCGACGTTTTTCTTTATTCCTCTGTTGGCTTATATTCCTGACAGTGCCATTGCGCCCGTGTTGATCATCATTGGGGGGCTAATGGTGCAAAATGTGCGAGAGATGGATTTCAGTGATTTTACTGAAGCGTTTCCTGCATTTCTGATCATGGTGATGATGCCCTTTACTTACAGTATTGTAGACGGGATGGCCTTTGGTTTTATTGCATACCCCGTAGCCAAGCTGGCAGCAGGACGGGGCAAGGAAGTGCCTGTTGCATTATATATCATTTCTGTACTGTTTGTGGCTAACTTTGTGCTTCATTCTCTGGTGTAGTAAACTCGAAGATAGATTGTACTGTTCATACCCGCGCAGAGCGCGGGTGTTGTTGTTTGAACAAGAATGGTCAGACAGGAAGCGAGGTTGATGGCATATGGAAAAAGAACATCATACACACCAAGATGAGCAGGAGGACCAGATGAAGGAAAAACCGGGTAAAAGACCGGATAAGGCTGGCATGGGGCGGTTTATCAAATTGATTGCGAGTGCGCATCCGCCCAAGGCAATTCTGATCATCGCCCTGATTCTGACGCTGATTCAGACCATTGCTGGTTTAATCGTACCCATGATGACCAAAGGGTTGATTGATGGCTTGACCTTTTCTTCACTAAACCGTATGGTCATTGTTGGTCTGCTTGGCGCTTTTGTGCTTCAAGCGGTGGCTTCGGCGGTTTCTATCTATATGTTGAACTATGCCGGGCATAAGATTGTGGCTAATTTGCGCAAACGTTTATGGCATAAAATCTTATCTCTACCTATCCCTTACTTTGATCGGAATCGGTCAGGAGATACGATGAGTCGCGTCACCAATGACACAAGCCTGATTATGAACTTAATTACGGAGTATCTAGTCAATCTGATTTCTAATGTGATCGCAATTATTGGTGGTATTGCATTGTTATTTTATCTGGATTGGGTGATGACGCTCATTATTATGGCCATTGTTCCGCTAACAGCCCTGATTTTATTTCCGGTAGGCAGAAAAATGTACCGCATCTCCAAAAAACAGCAGGATGAGATGGCAGATCTGACCTCAGTGTTGAGTCAGGTTATCGGCGAAATCAGACTGGTGAAGGCCTACGGAACCGAAAGCAGAGAGGCTCAGGCCGGTGAGGATCGTATTTACCGGATGTTCCGCTTCGGTTTGCAAGAGTCACGTATCCTGGCCCTTGTAGGTCCCATTTCTACCTTCTTGCTGACTGCAGTGCTGGTCATTATATTGGGTGTTGGTGGTGTTCGTGTCGCATCGGGTGTGCTGACCGCTGGGGATTTGGTGGCTTTTATTTTGCTGCTGTTTCAGGTGATCACACCGATGGCACAATTCACGACCCTGTATTCACGTCTGCAAAAGGTGGTTGGGGCTACTGAACGGATTCAGACGATTTTAGATCATGAAGAAGAACCGCTCGAGTTGAAGCAGGAAGCGGCAAAAGAGAGCAGAGATATTATACTTCGTGATGTTGCCTTTTCTTATACCGAAGGTGAAGAGGTCCTTCATAATGCGAACTTGGTCATTCCGGCTAACCGGACGACAGCATTCGTGGGACCGAGTGGAAGTGGGAAGTCCACCTTGTTTTCATTGTTGGAACGCTTTTATGTGCCAGACACAGGTGAAATTCGTTATGGAGACGAACCGATATCGTCATATACACTTTCCTCCTGGCGCTCCAAAATTGGTTATGTATCGCAGGAAAGCTCAATGATGACCGGAACGGTTAGAGATAACATTACATATGGCTTGGGGCGCGAAGCTGACTTGGAAGAAGTGAGACGAGCAGCCACGATGGCGTATGCGGATACATTTATTATGGATCTACCTCAAGGCTACAATACTGAGGTGGGAGAACGGGGAATGAAGCTGTCCGGAGGGCAGCGTCAACGGATCGCTATTGCGCGTGCGCTTCTTCGTAGCCCTGACATTCTCATGCTGGATGAGGCTACATCTAGTTTGGACAGCTCATCTGAGCATGAGGTACAGAAGGCCCTAGCGAACTTGATGGAAGGACGCACGACAATTGTCATTGCTCATCGTTTGTCTACAGTGGTTCACTCCGATCAGATTATCGTGTTGGACAAGGGGAAGGTGACCGGTGCAGGAACTCATACTGAGTTATTAGAGTCCCATCAGGTGTACCGTGAGCTGGCTCAAAAGCAGTTTGTGGAGATGGGGGAGAGGAGTATGGAGCATTAGAGGCCGCTGCGCGTGTGATTTGATCCTCCGATCGCTGTTGCCTCTGAATTCCTCTCATTGTAATGAGGACAGGGGGGAATTCAGAGGCAAAGGCGAACGCTCCGCTTCTTCGGATTCAAATCACCCGCTCCACTGGTGCCGCAAAGCTTCATACTTTTGTGAAAGAGTAGGGGAATAGGCGTATTAGGAAATAAGGTTGGATTTTTATGGTTAAATGTGTTACGCTTACTTTCCTTTTTTTGTGTCGGAGCAAGTGAATGCGATGCAGAAATCGAGACTTGATATTCTTAGGAGGTAACTGAAATGGAGAATGAGTTTCAAAGTGCCTATCAAGAAGAACAGCACAGGCTGTCGCTTGCTATGGAGGAAATTGATCGGAGATTGGAACGGCTTCGCAATACGCCGGTGTACACCGGGCATGATTTTACGGAGCAAGTGCTAGAATCGGCACGGGAGGAAAAACGTCAGGCTTTGGCCAAAAGCTCGCAGGAGCCTTATTTTGGTCGTATGGATTTTGACGAACGTGGCAGAGGGCAGCGGAAGCCACTTTATATCGGTAAAATTGGAGTGGAGCGTGAAGAAACGTCAGCGTATCCGCTGGTGATTGATTGGCGCGCACCGATTGCCAGCTTGTTTTATTCATTTACAGGTGGTGAAGAAACTGCGTCCTATGAGGCTCCCGAGGGAACCATTGAGGGCTTGGTCTATCTGAAGCGCAACGTTGTCATTCGGAAAAGAATCCTGGAACGGGTAGCCGATACGTATAATCGTGAAAGCGACGAGCCGGCCGTTTCCGATGAGTTTCTCGTTTATCGTTTGGGAGAAAACAAGGATAACCGTTTACGGGATATCGTATCTACCATTCAGGCGGAGCAGGATCAGATCATCCGTGCGGCTAAAAATACAGCCCTCGTTATTCAGGGGGTGGCGGGTAGTGGCAAGACGACGGTAGCGCTGCATCGGCTCGCATTTTTGCTGTATCAATACAAGGATCAGGTATCGGCCGACAAAATGGTAATTTTCGCACCAAACCATATGTTCCTTGACTATATTTCAGATGTACTTCCAGAGCTGGGGGTCGGGAATATTCAGCAAAGTACATTTGCAGACTGGGCGCTGGATTTGTTGGGTTTGGATTTACCTTTGGCTGATCCTGCCGAAACATTATCTTATTGGTTTGAGAGTGGCAGTCTGAGAAAGGAATCCATGGATGAGGCGCCGGGAAGATTCAAGGGTTCGGTTCATTTTATGGAGCTGCTTCAAGCTTTTGTTGAACGACTGGAGCCCATTTCCGTGCCAGAGGGGGATTTTTCACCATGGGATGGAGCGGTACTGCCACAAGCTGAAATTTTGAATTGGTTCAATGAGGAATATAAGCCCTATCCGCTCGCGAAGCGGAAGGAGCGTGTGCTGGCAAGAGTGCACCGCTGGATTGAAATGGAGCTGAAAAAGTCGCCTTCGGCGGCAGCGCTCAAGGAACGCAAGAAAAAGGCAGGGTCACGGGAAAAGGCATATGCTAAAAAATGGCCACAATATGACGCACTGACGCTCTACAAGCAGCTTTTTCAGGCAGCTAAAGGGTTACCCGCAGATACGGCTGCGGAGATGAAGGCTTCTCTGCCGACTGCTATTTTTAAGGCCACACAGTCGGATCTGCGAAAACAGATTATCCGTGAAGAAGATCTGACTGCGTTAGTGTATCTTCACGTGCTGATTCATGAGGTAGAATCATCCCAACGTTTTGACCATGTGGTCATTGATGAAGCACAGGATTTTTCACCTTTTCATATCGCATTGCTGGATTTGTTCGTGAAAGGGCATTCCTTTACGATACTGGGCGATTTGTCGCAGGGCATCCATGAATACCGTGGCGTGCATGCGTGGGAGGAAATGAGTTCTCTTTTTGCGCCGGAACATACAGGGTATTTTGCGCTTACGCGGAGCTATAGGTCAACCTTGGAAATTATAGAATTTGCAAATACGATTTTGGAGCAGGGAGTTCGCGGCGGTATTACAGCAGTTCCCGTATTTCGTAGTGGCGATCCAGTGCGCACCGTGTCTTACGACTCATCCGTGCGTGAGCAGAGTTTGCTCACCGCTCTAAAAGAGCTGTCCTCCAAGGAGTATCGTACTGTTTCTGTGCTGACCCGCACCTTAAAAGAGGCTGTGGAACTGCATGAGGTTTTCACAAGCGCGGGGTTGGATGTGAATTTGATTGACGGTGGTAAAAAGCAATATGAAGGCGGTTTGTCGGTACTGCCTGTGTATCTATCCAAAGGTCTGGAGTTCGATGCAGTTATTGTGGCGGATGCCGACCATGAGCATTATGGAGAACGGGCATGGGATGCCAAGCTGCTATATGTAGGATGTACCCGTGCGCTGCATGAGCTGTGGCTATTGCATGATGGCTCACTTCCTAGTTACGTACAGGCACAGACGGAGTAAGCAGAAAAAGCGTTGTAAAGCATCGCCTGAGTTGTTGTATTCCTTTTTGTTTACTGTTTATCTTAGTGATGGAAATTATGAAGTTATGTCAGTCGAAGAACAGCCACGAAATTCATCTTTCGTCTAAGGCTGTTCTTTCTTATTTTTGTAGGCGACTGACTTGTAGATCTACAGCCGTGCCGTGACCATGCTATCTGCAACTTGTTAACGGATATGGTAGAATAAGAGGCGGTTTATACCGTATCAGGATTATAGATGACTTGAATTTTCATGATTTTCAACCGTATGAACGAACATAATATAGTATGTTTTCAAAGAAAAAGAGAAAGTGTTCGTTCATAAACCATAAGGAAGTGAATGAAATGGACTTATTTTCATATTCCCAAGAGTCAACGCCAAGCAATCGGTTGCTTGCGGATCGCTTGCGTCCGACTTCGCTGGATGAATATATTGGACAGGAGCATGTTGTGGGTCCGGGTAAGCTGTTGCGAAGAGCTATAGAGGCAGATCAGGTTTCTTCTATTTTGTTGTACGGACCGCCGGGGTGCGGCAAAACGACGTTGGCACATATTATCTCGCAACACACGCAAGGCGATTTTGTACGTCTGAATGCTGTAGAAGCATCTGTGAAAGACGTAAGAGAAGTCATTGACCGTGCACAGACGAATAAATCGATGTATGGCAAAAAAACCATTTTGTTTCTCGACGAGGTACATCGTTTTAACAGTTCACGTCAGGATGCACTGCTGCCTGCGGTGGAAAAGGGCACGATCGTGTTTATTGGCGCCACG
>RCUF01000144.1_pt1 | contig 35923 bp, 31 predicted proteins | sample 2166311 | NCBI WGS metagenome assembly RCUF01 (sample SAMN09932608, study PRJNA488358) | compost metagenome | feature: garden; material: soil; isolation source: compost soil in 4-hydroxybenzonitrile-enriched culture | place: Germany: Experimental Botanical Garden Goettingen | collected 2016-01-27
TTTATTTTGTTTGAAAGGATAACGCATTAGCCGCCTTTTTCGCATGGGATATATTCATTAAATTAAAAATCATGAGGTTGATATCGCCAGATGCTGTGGCATAGTCGATCGCAAGGTACGGTCCTTTGTAATTATAATTTGCAATGGCCTGAACTCCGCCACCGACGACTTCCCAAGGTTTTAATTTAGAACCTGTACTAACGCCTTCCCGATAAATGGGGCTTGATTTTTGGGACAAGCTTTCTTTAGGAACAGCGGCAGCGCCTCTAATATGGATGAGAGGTAATTCAAATCTCAATTGGTTTTGATCAATAATTAATTTATCGGCAGTGATATGTAAATTAACTCTGGACATTTCCGGTATGTTTGGGATGCCATACATATGGACACCATGGTAGCTGATGTAGGCCCCTAATTGTTCTTTGGCCTTTGAAGTTATATATTGATTTTTAATGAGGAAGTAAAGTAATACTAGAATAACTAATCCAAAGAATATAAAGCCGCCTGAACCTTCCGGCAGTTCATACCCGCTATTAATAACTCGACCCAAGACAAAGGCGATGGTAAAAAATATGACTGTAAAAATAATTCGTTTGACTAGCTTATCCTTTTTTTTGATCGCTGCTTGGATGGTCAGGACTAGAAAAGTAAAAAAACCAAAAGAAGCTAGTCCTAAAATGACATTAAGCATGGTCTGCAGTCCTCCTGATTTCCTGTTCATGTAATCTGTTCAGGTTCAACATTAGCAAAATGTGGTACTTCATGTCTAGTAGATTTCCTGTGCAGGAGTCATACGAATATGCTAGTATACTTTTTGGCATCATGCACCAGCTTTTAACATTTGGGGAGGGATATGATTGAAACGCAGCTGGATCAATTCTCCGTACACATTCGCTTTGGGGATGTTTGCAATGATGGTTCCGAGTCAGGCATTTACCTCGTTTTATAGCTATTTCTATGTTGAGAAGCTTGGTCTGGGAATTGGGCTTGCAACACTAGCACGGACAATCTTTTTGATCTGGGATGCAGTAAATAATCCGCTATTTGGCTATTGGTCGGATCGTACGAATACACGTTACGGTCGTCGCAGGCCATGGGTATTTGGCGCTATTCCATTGTTCATGCTGTTTTTTGTGCTCGTATTCTCACCACCAGGCGGTTTAACGGAAAATGGACTATTTATTTGGTTTCTAGTAACACTTGTTCTATTTGAGGCGGCAGCCACGGTGCTGTGGGTGAACTACGGAGCGTTATTTCCAGAGCTTTTTCGCGGGGATCGTTTAAGGGCCAAAGCATCTGCTATCCAGCAGGGATATCAAGTAGTTGCTTTACTAATAGCTACCGCATTAACACCAGTTATTTATGCAGCCATCAATTTCTCTAATATGGCGATATTGTATGCCTGTATTTTTGGCTTGTTTATGTTGTTATGCATGATGAGTGTCCGTGAAAACCCGGAATCGAGCCAAGGGGAGCAGCTTGGGCTAATTCCTGCTTTTAAGGAAACGATGAAGAACAAGAAATTTTGGGTGTTTAACATCTCGAATTCTTTCGCTCAGACAGTGAATGGACTGATTAGCTCGATGATTCCCTTTTACGCAAAATATGTGTTGAACATTTCAGAGGCTCAAGTGTCCATTTTGCTGGCGGCGGTGTTCGTATCGGTTATTCCATTAGTTTTCGTATGGTACTGGATCATTCGCAAAATGGATGGGGTCAAAGCATGGCGACTATCGTTATATGTGTACGGTTTGTCGGTCATTCCGCTCTGGTTCGGGTATGATCTGGTTAGCGGGATCATTGCTGGTGTAGCCGTAGGTTTTGGCTTGGCGGGATTTTTTGTCACTCCGGCGTTAGTAGGCGGACGGATCATTGATGAGGATGAGGAGAAAACCGGATTAAGAAGAGAAGGAATTTATACGGCGGTTGCTGGTTTTATTACACGTTCAAGCGGTCTGATTTCGGCACTGGCCTTCCTGATTGCAGGTATGATTTTTGGTTATGAGAGCGGGGACAATCCGGGGGCATCGCCGGAACTGACTTTCCGATACTTAATAAGTGTTGTGCCACTATGTTTGTTAGTGATATCTGTCGTTCTATCCTACACCGTTAAGTTTAATTTTTCGGAAAATAAAAGAGGTGACCACGATCTTGAGCAAACAGAAGCGATTAATCGTCAATTGTGATGATTTTGGGCAAAGTGGGCCCATGAATCAGGCAATTATGCACTTGCTGGAAGAAGGTAAGGTGTCCTCCACAACTATTATGGCTGTAGCCCCCGGGTTTGATGAAGCAGCAGCGTGGAGCGTTCGTAAGGGTATAACGAATGTGGGATTGCATTTAACGATGACAAGCGAATTCGATGCTCTAAGGTGGACCAGTCTTACAAGCCATCCCTCGCTGCATGATGTGAGCGGACATCAGTACAGGACAGTGAAGGAATTTGAGATGGGGGCCGAGACCAGAGCTGTATTGCGAGAGATCGATGCACAATTTGAGAGGGTGAAAAAATCAGGGATCGCCATCAGCCACGTCGATAATCATATGGGCAGCCTGTATGGAATGGAGACAGGACGCAGCCTGCTTCCGCAGATGTTATGGAGAATCTCACGGTGGAAATTACCCGCCAGATTTTTTCGCAACATTCATACGGACGACCCGTTGCTCGGCTCGCTTACAAATATCGAGCGTCCGGTCGCTAAAGCCGCCGCGCTGGCAGATACGCTGGGAGTGCCTATTCCCGACTATCTGTTGTCCCATCCCTTTGATTTACAAGCAGGCGAAACGTATGACAGCTTCAAGCAGTCGATCATTGACAAGATTTATAGACTCCCGGATGGCGTTAGCGAAACTTATATTCACCCGGGAGTAGAGGATGAATGGATGCTGAAGCATATCCCTCACTGGGAGAAAAGAGTATGGGAGTTCCGGTTATTTTGTGACGATGATTTGACCTATGCATTGCACGATGCTGGTGTTGAGATGATCAATTACCGCTATGTGCATGATCAGCTTAGACGTCCGCGTATACGTTCAGCGTTTAAGCTAATAAGAGAGCTGACTAGGTAAACTGCATTCACATTGTGCAGCTACAGCTCATCTGCGATACCAAGTAATGCAATACCAACAATAACGACAGCAATAACCACATACTGCAGCTTACTCAGCTTTTCCTTAAGGAAGATCCGGGACAATATGACGGAAAAAATGCTATATGAAGCAATGAGCGGTGCTGCGATAATGGCGTTACTGGACATGGCAAACACGTAGAAGAACTGTCCGATGGTTTCCAGAATCGCAGCACAGCCTTTATCTCGTTCTTTAAATGGATTAAACGATTCCTTCTTCATAAATTTCAGATAAATAAAGCATATTGCGGCACAGATAAAAAAGGTGAACTCATACGAGAGCAGGGCCGCATCTTCGCTGATCAGCTTCAGTTCATCTAAATAGATGCCGTCGGCAAACGTTCCGAGTCCATCGATCAAGCAGTATAGAATAGGGAACATAATCGCCATGAATCCGATTTGATATTTTCTATCCATTTCGGTGGAATTAGCCCGCAGCGCTGCTTGCTCCTCTTTTTTTTCCAGAATAGCAATTGAAATGACACCCAGAGTGATCGTAACAATTCCTAGTATTTGAATCAGATTAAGTGTGTGTGTGAAAAAGATGAACAGAAGAATAGTCGTTACCGCTCCGGAAGAATTTTGCACAGGTGAGGCAATGGACAGATCGATATATCGTAATCCTATGTACCCGATGGCCATCGACAGAATATAAAGGGCAGACACAGGCAAATACCGGATCATATCCATAGGATCAAGAGTAATTCCTTTCGTCAGCATATACCCCGTACCATGAATACCCATGACCAATCCCACCATAATTACAATCTTGATATGGCTGAATCGATCCAGAGGGTCAGTCCCCTTTTTGTAAAATAAATCAGCGCCCCCCCATGTGAAGGCTGTTAATAAAGCAAACACAAACCACATACGAAAATCTCCTTGTTATAGATTCACTCCGTTTCAGACAACAGAGACAGGCTGGACATATGCAAAATGAAAAATTCGGCATGAGTCCGCATCTAGTCATAACATAAAAGAAAGTCGTTTGTCAGTACCTTTTGATATACTTATAAAGCAGCAACAACTTCAATGCTGTTTCCAGAATGATTTTAGTTACGGGGTATTGTCTTTATTAGAGTCGCAGCCTGTAACGCAAAGATTCATGAATGCGAAAATTTAAATTTAATGGAAGGTAGAGTGGAGAGTAATGCAATGTATCCAATTGACGAATAGCAATCTGAAAGATGAACATATTTGCTGCGCCTTGGGAGCAAAACAATATGAGCAGGCAGTCATTGAGAAGAAAAAATGGTTGTCAGATCGTATGGAGGAAGGGTTAGTGTTTTATCGCTTAGACGAGCGTGCAAAGGTTTTTATAGAGTACTTGCCTGCTGATAAAGCGTGGGCTCCTATTGCTGCACCTAACTATATGTACATAAATTGTCTTTGGGTTTCTGGAAAATATAAAAATCAAGGATATGCGAAGCGATTGCTGGATAAATGCAAGGAAGATGCAGCAGCCCTTGGTATGGATGGAATTGTTCATATCGTGGGGAGTAAAAAGCTCCCGTACCTAAGCGATAAACGTTTTTTTGAACATATGGGATTCAAGGTAGTTGATCAGGCAGATCCATATTTTGAGCTGGTTGCCCTGCAACTGAATGAATCAGCTGCGCTTCCTGCCTTTAAAAAAATGGATGAAAACGCCTCTGTAAATGAAAAAGGGATTGTGATATATTTTTCCGCCCAATGCCCTTTTGCTGTTGGCATAGTAGAAGAGTTAAGAGAGGTTGCAGTGAATAAAGGAGTTCTTTTTACCGCACATAGATTGATTACACGGGATGAATCTCAATATGCTCCTGTTATATGGTCAACCTTCGCACTGTTTTATGACGGAAAATTTATAACTCATGAAATAATGAGCCCTAATAAATTCGAAAAGCTGTTAACAACGATATTATGATCCTTAATGAGTGAAGTAGATGGTATTGTAACGAGGAGAATGACATTTCGGGGAGATTTGGGGAATTTCACAATGTCATTATTACGTTTTTCACCAAGAAGTAGTTCTAGGGAAAGCAGATTTCCTTTGAACTACTTCTTTATTTGAGTTCAGCCCCTCTTTAAGCTTCTGCATGTTTTATCCATGACACTTTTGATTTTGCGGTGTTTTTGTAATGGACTTGCTTTTCCTGAATAAATTTGGTCCAGTGAAATCAAACCATTTTTTAATGTAGAGGATACATGCTTGTAGACCGGAGAATCAGGATTTGTATAAAGCAGCTTTGCGCTTCGCGCACAGGCTCTTCTTACTTGCTGAGCTGATCTTCGGTACGATGGACGTTTGCTATTTTTCCATTTTCGCAAAGTACGAAGGGTATTTTTATAGACCCGTATCTTATCTGATGGAGGGCAGATTGCAAATAGGGTTAGCTCTGGATCGCGGTAGCCGTGTTTTTTGTAGAGTATCTGCAAATTTTCAAATTCAGAGTTTGCATCTCGAAAGGATGATGGATGTTCTTGATGGTAGCCGACGATCTCCTTGATGACCTTGAATTTATATCCACGACGGTGGAGTCGGTAACCTAGCTCCCAATCCTCAAGTCCGTATTTGAAAAATTTCTCATGAAATCCGCCAGCTCTCACAAATAATCTCTTGGGCATGGATAGGCAACGGGTGACGGATAACAACCATGGAGCTACATCGGTTTTTGCATACTGCGCCTTGATCGGTTCATCTACATCCCATGGAGCAATTACTTGCTTGAGCCTGTCGGTCTGATGCTGAACGTCATCCAAGGATATAACATCCAGGGTCTCTTTTGCCTCCCAGAACTGATCGTTCCATAAGCCGGTATCCTTCAATACCGAATGCATAAGCCCTCTCTCATCCATTGAGAAGTCGGCGTGCATATGAGTATAGACATTTTGCCATATGTTAGGTGCGCCTGACACAACGGTGTTTCGGTATTTTGTATGGTACAAGGTATGGATTTGAATAAAGTTCGGAGAGACAAGAAAATCCGGGTCGCAAAAAATAATGTAGCGCTCTTTGGTTTCATCGACACCAACGTTCCGCGCGACAGATCTGCCTGATTGCTGCTTCAGAGATAACAGAGTAAGACGATAGGGAGGATGATATTGCTGCAATCGCTCAATAGTATCATCTGTTGAACCATCATTGACAATGATGATCTCAAATTGGTCCATAGAACATGTTTGCTTTTCAAATGCCTTCAACGTTAGCATTAATTGCATGGAGCGGTTAAAAGAGGGAATGACAACGCTAAACTTCATGGGTTTATGTGACACCTCCATGTTTAGTGATTTCGTACATCTTATGCGCGGATGACAGGGGTATGAAATAGACAATGGACTATTTGCGTGGAGAATGATTAGATATGTCTCTTGTCAGCTTTACATATGAATGTGAACCAAATACTTATTTGAATGATCTAATAGGAAGAACAACAAACTTGAGGGGAGGTATGAGCTATGTGTTCTGAGGATGATGTGAGGTTAGCACAACAAGGCCATAAGGAGGCTTTTGTCCGAGTGATAAAAGCAACTGAAGGAACAATGTATCGAGTGGCCAAATCAATTCTTCACTCGGAAGAAGGCGTGGCCGATGCGATTCAGGATACTATTCTGAAATCTTACAGTTCTATTACATCGTTAAGGGAGCCGCGATTTTTTAAGACATGGATCATTCGCATCCTGATTAACCGATGTCACCAGATGCTAACGAGTGATAGAAGATTTGTTCCCCTGGGAGACTGGATCGAATCTGTTGAAGAGGCCGTTTCTTATGAATCAGTAGAGCTTCAGGATGTATTAAACAGGTTAAAAGTAGATCACCGTGTCATTGTCACCTTGTATTATTTGGAGGATATTCCGATTAATGATATAGCGGAAATGCTTCAAATACCTGCAGGAACTGTAAAATCCAGACTTAGTGCAGCTCGTAAACAGTTGGTGATATTACTTCGCTCGGAGGGAGAAGGGAGGATTAGTTATGATTTTCATTAAAAATGGACGGGATCAACAAATAGGTGACAAGCTAAAGGAATTGGATCGGGGCGTTTCTCAATATGTGCGGAGTAGTATCGATCACATTTTATCGACTTTGCCTGATGCTCCAGACACTCCGCCAGTCATAACAGAAACAGCCAGAAGACAGACCTTCGGTAATAAGAGATACATAGCTCTTGTTGTCGCTATTGTACTTAGTCTGGGTATAGGATTCTATCCCCAAATGATCTATGCTCTGAAGCAAATTCCGCTCGTTCAGTCTATCTTTGAAAGAATTGGAGACGATAATCTGAAGTCTGCACATGACAAGGGGTGGTTCGCTGAGCTTGGGCAGGTTGTTGAGGATCATGGGTTGTCACTTCAATTAACTGAGGTTCTCTATGATAAATCAGATATTTCTATAGCCTTTCTACTTACTTCAAAGGATGGATTTACGGTGAAGGATCGTAAGGAAGACGGGTTTGATGACATTCGAATTATCGCAGCTGTTAACGGGAAAACAATAGACACCTACGGTTATTCAAGTCGTGGAAGCTTTATAGACAACAATCATTATGCAGGAGTTATTCAAATTAAATCAATGAGAGATCTCCCGCACCAATTTCAATTGAGTATGAATGTAGAGAAAATCGGCAGCACATGGGGAGAGTGGGATTTTTCTTTTCCGGTTGCCCTGAATGAAGATGCTAACAAAACCATCTTTGTAATGAACAGCATGACTTATGAAAACGTGACAGTGAATGTAGAGAAACTTGTTTATTCTGCATCCTCCATAGATATCATAGGTACAGGAAAAGGGATAATGACTCCGGATTGGAACTTTGAGATGGTAGATGAAGCAGGGCGAGAGATAGCACCTAAGGGGTCTATTTCGAAGCAAAACATCACTTCCTCGGGTCTAGAGTTGGAATGGAAAGCAAGCTTTGAGGCAGCCAATCCTGCTCCATTGTCCGTAACCATACGTCCACATGCAGCTGGTGTTGACCAGCTTGATCCCGAGTTTGTAAAAAAGATGGAGATGACCATCCCAATAAAGTAACGTATTCATTACCTCATAGCCCAGCATTCTTTGTGAAAAGAATCGTTGGGCTATTGCCGTTGATGTCATACCTATCATCACTTATAATCTTCGATAGTAAGGTATGAGAAAGGCAGGGTACTGTGAATAAATCGGAGCAAATTGCAAAGTACATCTACAAAATAGAGGACGTAAAACGCAAAAAGAATAAAAACATCTCTTCTCTGACGGAGCATACGAGACTCTATACGCTGCTGTTCATGCTGGATGCTAGCGGAGAGATTGAAATTGACGGACTGATCACGCCGTTACACAGTCAGCAAGTGCTGGTGCTGCCACCGGGAACCTCTGTAAAACATCAGGCTCCGAGGAATAGTCGGATTGATTATTATGACATTCAGTTTTATGCTTTGCATCAGGATGAGCAAGGCTGCTTTGTTCCGGCAGACGTTCATTTTCCAAAGGAAATTTCGATTAGCAATTATCATTTTCTGCTAGGAAGATTTACCGAGATGGAGAATTGCTTGAATAACGGCGACCCTTGGGATGCGATGAAGGGCAATCTCATTTTTCAGGAAATACTGATGGTACTCTTTAGAGACGCTCTGCATAAGGAGCATCCGGATCGGAATCAGATGGTAAATAAAGCAATTGATTATATGGAACAGAACTATCCTTATTCTATTCATCGGGATAAGCTTGCGACTATGGCGGGGGTCAGCCCGGATTATTTTACAAGAGTTTTCAAGAAAACGACTGGCAAAAGCCCTGTAGAATATTTGAATGAAATCAGAATCAAGCATGCTAAGCAATTACTGCTGTCTACCAATGATTCAATGCGTTCTATAGCGCAAAATGTTGGATTCAGTGATGAGTTTTATTTTAGCCGCAAGTTTAAAAATATGTCGGGTAAGTCGCCTATGCTATATATAAAATCTATGAAACAAACAGAGAGGATCGCTTCACTGAAACCCCTGCTCACAGGTCATTTGTTGGCTTTAGGGATTGAGCCTTATGCGGCTGTGATCAATAGAGCATATCCTATGACTGAAGGGCTCAACAATACGATAAATATAGGGGAGCTCGCACCGAATTTGGAAAAGCTGATGTCTGTGAAGCCGGCTCTCATTTTAACAACGCAATACCGTGATTTTGATAAATCCAGCAAGGAAAAAATATATGATCATATCGCCCCTACCGTGACCCTGCCCTTTTTTGAACCATGGAGGGTTCATTTACAGACCATCGCCAAATTGGTGGGTAAAGAACAAGAAGCCTATGATTGGCTGAGGCGTTATGAATTGAAATGTGATCAAATACGTGACCGGGTACATCGCAAGGTAGGCACTGACCGTCTTTTAATTATTGGAATAGGTAAAAACAAACTGTGTGTATACGGGCAGCGCAATCTTGGAGCCGTCCTGTATGGTGACCTGCAAATCTCTATCCCTCAAGGAGTCGAGAAAATATCGCATTACAAGGAAATTGAACCGGATGAGCTCCAACAATTTGAAGCGGACCGAATTTTGCTGACAAGTCATAAACACGATGGGACGATAGATACAGATGAATCCATTGCACGAAGAGTAAGCATTTTATTCGATAGCGAACAGTGGCGATCTCTAAAGGCAGTTAAGGAAGGATCGGTATATTCGATGTATAATAGTCGTCATTTGTATACGTGCTATACCTCGCTGTCCCATAATTTACTTCTGGATCAAGTCCAACTGCTATTTTAGTCGTTTTTCTCCAAAAGACGGACGTAAAAATCCATGTTCATTCTTTCTTCATTTTGTATAATCGATAATGAGAATCAATATCATTACATTATACGTAATAAGGGAGAGAGCATCGAGGTATGTTGAAGCTAAGAAGAGAATTGCTGCTGGTTTGTATTTTAACTTTTGTATTCGTTCTAGCAGGATGCGGTGGCGCAAAGGAAGCGGGAAACAAGTCGACAAATACTTCTTCTAATGCTCCTGCGGCAGAAGCAGCCCAGCCGGAATCAAATAATGATACACGTACGATTGAACATGCTATGGGAACGACAGAAATTAAAGGAACTCCGCAGCGTGTGGTCACTTTATACCAAGGTGCTACAGACGTTGCTGTAGCTTTGGGTGTTAAGCCTGTTGGAGTAGTTGAGTCCTGGGTGGAACAGCCGATCTATACTTATTTGAGACAAGATCTAGATGGTGTACCTATTGTTGGTCTGGAAACTCAGCCGAATCTAGAGGAAATTTCTAAGCTGAAACCGGATTTGATTGTGGCGTCCAAAATCAGACATGAAGCTATTTATGAGCAGCTGTCACAAATTGCTCCAACGGTTGTATCGGAAACCGTATTTACATTTAAAGAAACGATTGGTCTGATGGGCAAAGCTACAAATCAAGAGGAGAAGGGGAATCAACTTCTCGCGGATTGGGATAAACGAGTGGCAGATTTTAAAACAAAAATTGCCGGGAAATCAGACATTACTTGGCCTGAAGAAGTGTCTGTTCTGAACTTTAGAGCGGATCATGCACGTATTTATGCCAGTGGATTTGCCCCTGAAATTCTGTCGGAGCTTGGGTTTGTATTTTCAGCATCTCAACAGGAAGCTAGAGATAAAGGGGAAACTGTTCTTAAGCTGACAAGTAAAGAGAGCATTCCGAGTATGAATGGTGGCGTATTCTTCATTTTCCAATTTGATGATACAGGGGAAGATGAAGTTCAGAAAACGTATGAAGAATGGACCAGCCACGCACTCTGGAGCAATCTGGATGCAGTGAAGAACAATCAAGTGTTTATGGTTAACGAAGTGTTTTGGAATAACGGTGCAGGTATTATCGCAGCCAATCGTATGCTGGACGAGGTTTATCAGCATTACGGCCTGACCCCATAAACATATGAAGGCTATTCTTTCTCGTAACTCATCGAAGTGGATCGGATTGATATTTGCTGCGCTCATGTTTATGATCCTGTTCGTATCGAGCATCTCTTTTGGGCAGACGAAAATGCCCCTTGGTACGGTGGTGGAGGCATTCACTCAATATGATGCTTCCTCCTCGGATCATATTATTGTTCGAACTACAAGGGTAGAGAGAGCAGTGATTGCAACTGTAATCGGAGCAAGCCTGGCGATCGCTGGGGCATTTATGCAGGCGTTAACCCGGAATCCACTCGCTTCTCCAAGCGTTTTCGGAATTAATGCTGGTGCTATGTTCTTCATCGTTATGGCAGCATCCTTCTTATCTGTATCCTCTCTGTCGCATTTTATGTGGCTTGCCTTTTTAGGAGCAGCAATCGCTTCAGCGCTAGTCTATATGCTGGGGACTTTGGGAAGTGACGGATTATCTCCAGTCAAAATAGTGCTAGCCGGCTCTGCAGTGTCCGCTTTATTCACTTCGTTTACAAGCGGGATGTTGGTGCTAAGCGAGAGCAATCTTGAGGGTGTCCTGTTCTGGTTGGCAGGTTCGGTGTCGGGAAGAACGCTGGATATGCTAGTACCGCTTTTGCCATTTATAGCAGGAGCGGGCCTTTTGGCGTTTTTTCTAGGGACTTCGGTCAACATTCTCACATCAGGGGACGATATTGCTAAAGGATTAGGTCAACGTACATTACTCATTAAACTGTTAATGGCTGTCGTTGTCGTTGTACTGGCTGGAGGCTCTGTTGCGATTGGTGGCTCGATCGGCTTTATTGGACTGATTGTCCCACATATGGTGCGGGCGCTAGTCGGTGCTGATTACCGTTGGATCACTCCATATTGTGTATTACTTGGGGCTAGTCTGCTTCTTTTTGCCGATATCATCTCCAGATTTGTCATCATGCCAGAGGAAATGCCAGTCGGCGTGTTGACCGCGTTGTTTGGAGCACCGTTTTTCATTTACTTGGCACGCAGGGGGTTCCGTAAATCATGAATCGTCATATCACATTACGGACTCGTTCCGGCAAGATCTCCTTTTTGATTGATAGAAAATGGGTTAGAACGGTTAGTCTTTTGGTAATGATCACTTGTCTCGTATTTATACTGGGACTTTCAATTGGAAGTATTATGATACATCCATTTGCAGTTCTTAAGCATTTACTTGGTATGGGTACTGGTGAATATGATTTTGTCATCAACACACATCGTCTGCCCCGGATGCTCGTATCGTTATTAGTAGGAGCTGCGCTTGGCCTGTCGGGATTAATTCTTCAGGGCGTGATCCGCAATCCGCTGGCTTCTCCCGATATTATTGGAATAACAGGCGGGGCATCAGTGGGAGCGATTATTTTTATTACGTATTGTCTAGGTACGTTCAGCATTAAGTGGCTGCCGCTTGGGGCCATTGTAGGGGCCGCAGTAGTATCCTTTGCGATCTATCTTTTGTCCTGGTACAAAGGTGTAACTCCTTATCGATTAGTGCTGATCGGTATAGGTATGGCCGCTGTAACAAGCGCTTTAACTACGATGATGATCGTTGTTAGTTCTACGGATATTGCTAGCAAGGCTTATATTTGGATGACGGGAAGCGTCTATGGAGCAACATGGTCGCATGTACAGTCCATGCTTGTGTGGGTCGTAGTATTTGCACCACTAGCACTGCTATTTTCCAGGGCGGTTAATGTACAGCAGCTTGGAGATGACGTCGCCACCGGATTGGGAGCGAAGGTTGAACTGCAACGATTTGGTCTGCTGATTGTTAGTGTGGCTCTCGCAGGCTCAGCCGTTGCTTATGCTGGTGCGATTGGATTTGTTGGATTAATTGCGCCTCATGCAGCAAAAAAGCTAGTCAACGGGTCTTTTGGAGGACTTGTGCCTGTGACGATGTTACTTGGAGGACTTATTGTAAGTGTATCTGATGTCGTTGGAAGAACTGCTTTTTTGCCGCTTGATATACCGGCAGGTGTGTTTACTGCAGGAATTGGAGCGCCCTTTTTTCTATATTTGCTCTACAAAAAACGGAAATAGGTTAAATCGGAAGGGGAGGGACAGGAATGCATGCACTAGAGGCCAAAGGATTAACCTTGTCCTACGGTAACAAGACAGTCATTCAGCAATTGAACTTGCAAATTCCGGAGGGGAAAATAACGGTGCTCATCGGCAGCAACGGTTGCGGTAAATCAACGCTGCTTCGTTCGCTGGCACGTCTGCTCAAGCCTGTTGAGGGCTCTGTCATTATCGATGGCCGTGAATTGGCAAAATGGTCGACAAAAGAAATTGCGAAGCGTCTTGCTGTGCTTCCTCAGGGACCTGTCGCTCCCGAGGCGCTTACGGTTGAACAACTGGTTAAGCAAGGGAGATATCCGCATCAAAGCTGGCTCAGCCAATGGTCGAAGGAAGATGAAATGATGGTGGCTAAAGCTCTGGAAGAGACGGGAATGGCAGATTTCAGCGATCGAACCGTTGATTCCTTATCTGGTGGTCAGCGGCAACGGGCATGGATTGCGATGGCACTGGCACAAGGAACAGATATGCTGCTGCTGGATGAGCCAACAACCTATCTGGATTTGAGCCATCAGATTGAGGTTCTGGATCTTCTTTACGAGCTGAATGAACGGGAGCAACGCACGATTGTGATGGTACTGCATGATCTTAATCTCGCATGTCGTTATGCACATCACATTGTCGCAGTTCAGGAGGGATCAGTATATGATCAGGGAGCTCCTGAAGAAATCATGACCGCTGATCTCGTAGAATCCGTATTTCAAATGCGCTGTGATATCATGAAGGATCCTTTGTTTGGAACACCTGTGTTTATTCCCTACGGGAAAGGAAGGATTGTGAATGAACGACGGGATCACGTCTTTGCTTGAAAAGAGGGAATGGGAATACTTAACCCAAAACCTGAGATTAACGACAGAGGTATCGTCTGAACGTGAGTTCTCCATTGCGAGCAGTGACTTGTTGGATGAAGAGCTGTGCGGCAAATATTTGGATCGACTTACGGCTGTATTCGAATCTCCTTCCAGAAGGGTTACGGCTTCTATGCTTGCCAAGAGGTACGCCTTTATGGTGGTATCCCCGAGTCTGTACGCTATGTCCATGTTCGATAAGGGATTGAAGCTACCTTTGAAGGACAGTCACATCGAATCGGGGTTTCGTAATGAGGCGTGGTTGCCGAGTCTGCGTCTGTCGAAAATGGAGTTCACTGAGCCTGCAGATCGTGATAGTTATCGTCATCGGGAGCTTTGGAGAGATGTTGTAGTTCGTTCAATATTTGCAGATCATCTGGCCCCGCTCTGGGGGGCCTTGTCTAAGGCCGCTAACATTCCAAAAACGATTTTGTGGGAGAATACCGCGGTCTATGTATATTTTCTTTATGAAACTAGAATAGCCGGAGAGGCGGAGGGGGCGAGAAAAGCCGTTGTCGAGAAGGATTTCGATTATTTACTGAATGCACCTGCCGAGTTGTTCGGTGAGAGCAGGAATCCTCTATCTCAATTCTACAGTCCCAAGCTCGTAGTCGAAGGATCAGATAAACCGGTAAGGATGCGCAAGACTTGCTGCCAATACTACACTACGTCCAAGGAAAGACATTATTGCAATAGCTGCCCTTGTAAATCGAGTCCATGATAAGTTTAGTGGACCTGAGAGCATTATTTCTTGGAATTAGTGAGAGAAATCCAATAGAATCGGGCGGTGGTACGTGGAATCGTATGGGTGTCCGTTCAAAAAAAGACGTCTTCCACGATGTATTCTTCATCAGAGGAAGACGTCCATTTTTATACGAGAATAATTAGAGCAGGAACGTACCAAGCACGACCGATACCCCGATTATTACCCCGCTCAACATTTTCGCAACCGCTTCGTTGCCTTTTTGAACCTCGTCACACACCTTAAAGCCGATAGTCAGCTTATCAAATATTAAGTAAACCAGGGACAGAATGATTACCCCGACCAGACCCCAAATAATCATCAAAATCCAATCATGAGAACTATAAGATGCAAATGCGATAATAATACCAACTCCCATGAGCTTGCTGCCCATGTAGATACCAGCTGCTTTGTTTCCGTTCTTTATTTCTTGGAGGTCATTGTACTTTGTGATAGTACTGAACACCAGAAAGCCTACCACCATCATTAAGATCGTAATGCCTACACCGATTAAAATATTCAAAGTCCCATTTGCAACCTCTTGAAACATTCAAATTCCCCCTTAATTATTTTCAGTGAAACTAGCACAGAAATAAGATAAATCGCCAGTAATTAAATCTCCTAAACGCGTAAGCAGCCCGGAGAATCTCCCATTAATGACATAGGCTCCTGTCAGAAGGTAACCCTCCTTGGGCCCTTCTCCTATACTCAGAGTAAATTTTGTCATCCCTAATTTTTGTTGATAGATTTTGGGCTGCGTGTTGTAATAGCTATCATACTCATCCAAAGAGTTGGTTTGAGTGGCTACAATTTTGCCATCGTTCACTGTAGTTAAAGTAACTCCACGCCCTTCTCTGCCATACACAGCCTTTTCTACAAATGAGGTAGATTTGGATAAGAAAATATCGTTCGCTCCATAAGTAGGCAGGAAGTATTTCGATATGATGGAAGCCTCGTAATGATTAAAGACCCCGAACGTATCGTTGTTCTCGTACAGCGTCCAAATGAACTTGTAAAAGGATTTGCTTTGCATAATAATGCTCTGGATCGGGTTAATAATGCCAAGGAGCCCCTTCTCGATCAAATCAAGAATCTGCTCTCCAACAGGAGTGCCGTCACTGTCCTCATCAAACACTAGCAGCTCCAAAGGATATAGGCGATACCAAATATCGATCTTCTCATCACCAAGGAATAAACCTGCCCCTTCTTGAACGGTAAGCTCCGAAAGGTCTGCAAAAACACTATGTATTCCTATGGATTCGGCACAGGACTGTACGAAACGTGTGTTGGCGTAATCCTCTGTATGCTCTTGATGACAGGAAAATACGATCTTTCCGGTTAATCCTGCCGATCGGTAGTGATTCACCGCTGTAGCAAAAGCATTCGCTATATTGACAGGGAGATGGTGATTGATCATTTCCTTCTGGTAGATGTCGTTCTCTATCAAGTATGAAGGGATAAAGAACGATTCCGGGACGCCTGTAGGTGTATCAGCATTATTCTCAATGAACTTCATTTGACCCTCGTACAAAATCCAATCCTGTCTAGCCATAACATGAAAAGAAAGCTCTTGTCGCGCACAGGGAATTAGACGTGGATCTATATGAAGCTCTTGCGCCAGCACCTCATCTGGAACATTACGTTGAACATATCGAAGCGTTGTCAGATATACTTGATCAACACCTTCAGCAGCAGAGGACAACTCCTGCAGCTCTTGCCTGGAGTAAACCATCGCATCCTTAGTGCAATATTCCTGCCCATTCATATCCAGATAAGGTACAAGCTCTGCAATCTCTGCATTAAAAATCTCATTTCTACTTAACTTGCTGCTAATAATATGCAACTGCTACTCCTCCCATGAACTTCATATCTCTACGAGGACACAGAACTTTTACTGCTTGAACCCACACCTGATCTGGTAGTAATAGACCCTTTTCTGTTTGATGTGGAAGGCTTTATTGTTCCTTCAGGAGCTGAACTTATCGTTCTGTTCATGCCATATTTGCTGTAATTATTTTTGAAGGAAGGAGAACGGTAGTAGCTGTGCGACGGTGAAATATAAATGAAGCTTGAAGAAAAACCGTTAGCACCGTACCAGTTACCGCTTGATGTATCATCATCGCAGTTCAGATCAGACTGTCCTGCTTGCTTTTCCCACTCACAGGCATCTCTGGCGGTAAGATCAGAATCCGGATATTGAGGTGTCCCGCAGCCCGCCAACGAGACAGGAAGCCCAACAACTAACATATAGGCGAGCAGCTTCTGTGTACTTGGGATACCCTTGCCACTAACTCCGTATTTTGACTTATACCAACGATCCAACTGCTTATCAGTCAGCTTTTTCAATGTGAATTTCCCCTTTGTATATTACTCTACGAACAAATACACTTTTCTTTTAGACAAGTCCAGACAGCTATAAATAAAGTCATAGGTGCTGCCATCGATTATTCTTTGGTTATCCAGCAGAATGGTGATGATATCCAGACTTGTATCAGCTTCCAGTGAATAAATTTTTTCAGGCTGCTCTACAACATAGTACACTTCCAGCATAAAATGTGGCGGGATATGAGTAGAATAGTCGGTTTTTATAATTTGAGTGATGCGTTCGATGATCGGCTCTTCGTTTATCGAGTCGTCATAGTATTTATATGGACGAACTTCAATAATTTTCTCTTCATTTTCATGCGAATGGAAAGTATTTTCATAGATTTCCCCGTTAATAACTACCGATTCAGCGAGTCTGGCAATAAAAGAATCTAGCTGGTTTAAGGTTACTGACTGAAGTTGTGTCCCTCTAATTTCGTTATGTAGATCATAATCGTAATACTTAAGCATTTCGTTTTTAGCCTTAATCGGGATACTGTAATCCATATGCGCCCCCTTGAACAAAATTGATTTGTAACTATGTCAATACCACAAGAATGGATGATAAATCAATACATTCCCAAAATATTGAACATAACCAAACTATTACAATAATACGGAGGCCTGTAAAAACAGTTGCATAAAAAATAGAACCCACCAACTGAAAACAGTTGATGGGTTCTAACAGCTTGTAGCTACCCCTTGTTTGCCCCCGCTTTTAAGCCTTCAATAATATACTTTTGCAGCATGAGGAATAAGAGGGTGATCGGAACGGCAACAAGCACAGCTCCAGCAGCGAAGGTAGTAAACTCGTTGTTCGTGCGTCCGGTGATCATTTCAAAGAGACCGATAGCAAGCGTCTTGTTGCGATCCGATAAAATGACGAGCCGCGCGAAAATAAAGTCCATCCAAGGGCCGATAAAATTGTTGACCGCGATAAAAGTAAGCATCGGCACAGAAAGAGGCATCATGATGCGAATAAATATTGTCGTATGGGATGCCCCATCGATTTTTGCAGCCTCTTCCAGACTACGGGGCAGACCGTCAAAATATCCTTTGACCAGCCATGTTCCGAACGGAATGGACCCACCCGCGTAGACGAGGATTAGCCCCCATAAGTTATCGAGCAAATTCAGCTGCAGCAGCAAAATGTAGATCGCAATCATTCCCATAAAGGAAGGGAACATTTGCAGAACCAGCATGACCATGAGCCCCTGCTTGCGTCCGGGAAATCGAAAGCGTGAAAATGCATAGGCAGCCGATATGACGAGCAGTGTAGAGAGAATCATGTTTATTACTGCAATGAACAATGTATTTTTATACCATATTAAGAAGTTTGTTGTGTTGAAGAGATTGACGTAATGTTTAATTGTCAGAGTCTCTGGTAAATATGAGGTTGCATTGATCGTGTTGCCCGGGTTAAAGGAGCCGAGAAGGATCCATAAGACCGGATAAAGAACAGCTATAGCAGTAATGATCAGAATAGCATAAATGATGAATAGGAGAAGCTTCTGTTTAATCAACTGGCCGACAGACGACTTGGAGGCAGCGGCGGTTGTTGAATTCGGCTGCGTCTTCATTGAATCATATCCTCTTCCTTGAAGGCTCGTGTCTGACGGAAGTTCCAGATCGAGAACACGGCGATAATGATAAAGATCAGAATGGAGACTGCAGATGCTGTGTTAAATTGGTTTTGCTGGAGTGTTAATTTGAAAATCCATGAGATCAGGATATCCGTTGAGCCCGCAAAGCTGTAATCCATATTAACAGGACCGCCCTCTGTGAACAGGTAAATAATGTTGAAGTTATTGAGATTGCCCGCAAAACTCATGATGAGCAGCGGAGCGGTCGCAAACAGCACAAGCGGCAGCGTAATGCTCTGGAATCTCTGCCATGAGCTGGCCCCGTCGATTTCAGCGGCCTCGTACAGATCCCTGTCAATATTCGTTAATACGCCTGACATAAGAGCAAGCCAGAACGGAAACCCAAGCCATGTATTCACGAAGACGAGCGCTACTTTAGCCCAGAAGGGATCGCCCAGCCACGGAATTTTATCAATCCCGATAAGTCCGAGATATTCATTTAGCGGACCGAATTCAGCGTTAAAGAAATTGCGGAAGATCAGAATAGATATGAAAGCTGGAATGGCCCAGGGCAAAATGTATATGGTACGCCACATCTTTTTGAATTTGATAGCTTTGACGTTGATGATGAGCGAATAGAACAGCCCTGTAAAATAAGTAGTTGCCGTAGCCAGCACGGCCCAGAGTACCGTCCATTTGATAACTCCGAAAAAGGTATTGCTCCAGTTGGTCAGACTGAACAGATTGGTGAACGTTTTGAATCCAACCCAGTCCACGAGATGTTTTGGCGGCAAATGGTTAGGCCCGGAATAGTTCGTAAATGCGATCAAGATCCCGAAGAGCAGGGGAAGAACCGTCAGAAACATCGTAAAAATAATGGCTGGGGCCAGCAAAAAATATACGTATCCCCGCTCCCAGGCAAATTTGATGGACTGTTTGGCATCGTTGGCGGGAATCCCCGCCTCGATGCCTTTTCGAACTTTATATGCGTCACCGATACTAAAAATATAGAAGCAAATCAGCAGAATCAGCGCGAGCAGAAAAATGATACCCTCGACAAGCAGGAAGATGGAATGATCACCCTGCTCAACAATTCGTCCACGTGACCGAACCTGTACCTGTTCACCGAGCGTAACTAATCCCCAGATCCCTTTGGCAATTGGACCGCTCCAAAAAATGAGGATATATGCCTCGAAGATGACCATCAGGAGCCCCTTCGCAAACTGGCGGTTGTACAGCTGTCCCAAACCCATGAATAATAGGGACAATAGCGAGCTGATGAGCGGCTTGCGGCTGGTTTGCTTATTAACTGCCGGAAAATTTGGCGATATCATAAGCTTTGTCCCTTCGCCTTATTGCTTCAATAAGGTGATCCCCTCTTTAATTTGCTTAACGGCTTTGTCCAGTATGACTTTTGGATCGGTATCTTCATCCCAGATTACAGTGAATGCATTGTTCATCGCTCCCCATACAGGCTCCATCTCTGGAATATTTGGCATAGGTACGGATACGGCTGCCTGCTCAAGGAAACCTTTAATGATTTCGTCGCTGTTGATTTTTTCGTTTTCAAGCAGCTTGGTACGCGGAGGCATTTGGCCGGAGATTTCGAACTTTTTCATCAGCATTTCTTCGCTTGTCGCAAATTTCGCATATAAGGATGCAGCCTCAGGATACTTCGTATAGGAGTTGACGTAGTAAGCACGAACCCCGGAGAAGCTGGCAGGCGCTTTGCCATTATCAAGCTTAGGAAGCGGAGCAACTCCGAAATTCACCTTACCCTCCTGCAGAGCCGCTACGGACCAAGGACCATTGATATCAAACATCAGCTTGTTATCTATGAAGAGGGACTCTTTTACCCCTACATTAATGTCAGCACTGGATAGAGGAAGCACTTCCTTGCGAAGACGTTGCATGAGCTGTCCTGCTTTGACAGCGCCTTCATTATTAAGTCCGATATCCTGGCTATTTGTATTTTTATCTCCGAACACGTAGCCTCCGTAACCGCCAAGGAAGCCATGGAGGAAATAGAAGTCATTCACTTGCATCATGAAGCCGTATTGTCCTTTTGATTTATCTGTAAAAGCTTTGGCTTGCTCAATAAGCTCATCCATTGTTTCAGGTACTTTTTTCACCAGATCCTTGTTATATATCAGCGCATAAGTATCGATCGCAGTTGGGTATCCATATAGAACACCGTCAATTGTTGTCCCTGTAATAGCCGCATCCATGAAATCGCGCTTGTATTCATCAGGATAGAAATTTTCCAAAATAAGTCCTGCCGAGACGAGGCTGCCGATTCGGTCATGTGGTGCAAGAAATACGTCTGCACCAAGGAGTGCAGGACCATCTGTCTGCAGTTTTGTTGGGGCATCGCCTTGAGCTACTACTTGTACTTCTACAGGAATGTTATATTTTTTCGTAAATTCCTCGGCGACCATCTTGGCCCAATCTTCATCTGATCCACCATTATCCCATATGAGCAGGCTGGCATCCTTTTCAATTTCCGGCTCAGCTGGTTCGGTTGGCTGGTTTCCTGAATTGGTACTGGTAGCATTTCCTTTATTTGCGTTGTCCGGTTTTGCATTCTGATTGCCAGTTGCATTGTTGCCGCCGCTGCATCCTACCAAGGCGAACACCAGAATAAATACAAATGATAAAGCTAGAACAGACATCCCTTTTCTTCTCATACTAAATCCCCTTTGCTCATCATTTTTTTACTGCGTAAACGTTTTCCACGTTATTACATTATGACGACCTATGATGAAGTAGAATCAGAATTTCGAAAACGTTTTCAAAAAAATAATACTAACGATAAAGCTAGAACAGACATCCTTTTCTTCTCATACTTAACTCCCCTCTGCTCATCATTTTTACTGCGTAAACGTTTTCGATGTTATTACACTTATGACGGCCTATGATGAGTAGAATCAGAATAAAGAAAACGTTTGCAAAAAAATGATACTTTATACCGTAAAAAAAGTCAATCATTGTCATTGATAATATAGGATAGTCGATATAATAGTCACATATTATACAGAAATTCCTAAAGAAAATAATGGATTTTACGAAAAGTGTCGAAATCCTACAAATTCCCTTGTATAAAGCCGATATTGTGATAAAAGTCATTAATAGAAAAAACAATACGGAGGGAAAGTTATGAAGGCTTTTATAATGAGATTAAGGGGTATCAAAATTGTACAGAGTATTATAATTGTGTGGATTGTAGCTCTCATTTCTGTATTTTTGGTAGCTAATAAGGGTTCGCTTAATACAGTGAGTCTATATGAAACGATTAACGAAATAAACACAACGATTATACCCAAGCTTAAAAGCTGGGGAGATGTTAATTCAGATGTGGGACTTGTACGGAATAACGTTACCAAAATTATAGATCGTGATTATGATCAAGGGTTGGTTGACGAAGTATACGAACGTAGCAAAAAAATCGAAAACATTATTGCACATAATCTGGAACTGGCCCAAAACAACCCGGAAGAATTAAAGCTTGTTCAGAACGTGGAATCAAGCTATCAAAATTTTTATAGTTATCTTCCTGATTTAATCGAAGCTAGAAAGAGCGGTCAGATGATCGAAAAGCAACTCGGTTACGTTGAGATGGGCAAAGCAGGCACTGAACTGTCGCAAACGATCTCTGCTATCGTGGATTATCAGGAGCGGATTGCTAACGAGAAAGGCCAGCAATCGGAGATGATTTACAATGATGGGATTACAGCTGCTGCCGTTATTTTTGTTATTTGTTTAATAATACTTAGTGTCATCTCTATAGTCGTTATTAGTGTTATACGGCGGTCGATCAGGAATCTTACATCGAAGCTTAAGGCTGTTGAAGAAGGAAATATTAACGAGCGTTTTGATGATACTTTGAAGAATGAGTTTGGTACCATTCACCAGTCGCTAAATAAAACACTTGATGGAATTGCTAATGTACTAAAAATGATCGAGAGGGATTCTGTAAGATTAACGACCCAGGCACAATCCTTGTCCTCATCATCAGGCATTATGAATACGACGGTAGGAGAGGTGTCCATTGCGATTCAGGGTGTATCCCAGGGATCTACGAATCAGGCGGAAGAGCTCATGTATATGAATGAGTCATTCCATGCCCTAAGCCATCGCTTGGAGGACATTACGGAGTCTGTTAAGACAGTAGATCAAGCCACTCAAAAGATCGGTGACAAAGCTGAAAGCAGCAGTACAGAATTAAATGGTCTGGTTATGTCAGTTTTAGGAATTGAAAACTCTTTTTCAGACACACGCAGCAAAATAGACAGCTTAATCAGCAGTATTGGCCGAGTTGCGGAGAGTGCTCGATTTATCAGTGATATTTCCAAGCAGACGAATTTATTATCGCTTAACGCTTCAATCGAAGCTTCCCGAGCTGGTGAAGCAGGTCGAGGTTTTGCTGTAGTAGCCAGTGAAATTCGAAATTTGGCTGATCAGTCTCGTTCCTCGTCACAGGGTATAGACGAATTGCTGCAGGAAATTAATCAAGAGATGGAGCTTGTATCAGAAACAGCTGAGAGTACGGGCAAAATTCTTGCTGAACAGTCAGCGGTAGTAATGACTACAATGGAATCCATGAGCGATATTATCCAGTCTATTCAGCTAATACTACCGCAAATTGATGGAATCTCAACATCCATCAGTGCGCTTAATGAGCATAAGAACAATATTTTGCTTACAGTAGAATCGACATCTGCTGTATCCGAGGAGAACTCGGCATCCGCCGAAGAAATATCTGCTTCAACGATCGAACTCGTCAGCTCCTATAATGAAATTACAAAGTCTATTCATGAGCTGGATCAGGTTTCGAAGGAAATGATTCAAGCGGTTAAACGATTTAAGCTTGAATAGTATTGTATACAAAGAAGTGGCCCATTCTAAGGACAAGATCCTTAAAGGGGTCACTTTTTAATTTGACTTCATGCTAAAATGGAATTCATAGAGTACAAGTTATAGAAGAGGGGCAAGACACATGTACACACCTAGCGCCGATCAATCATTATCCGAAGCTTTTAATCTTACAAAATATCGGGTTGGAGGCAATGGCTTCAGGAGCATTGGGGTTCTAAAAGCTGCATTTGAGCAGGTTGAAGATCAAATAGAAAGTGACATATATGGAACAGGCAAGGTCATCGAGCAATTTCAAGAGAAGATAGCGAAGTTCCTTGGAAAAGAAACAGCGGTATTTTTTCCAAGTGGGACGATGGCTCAGCAAATTGCATTAAGAGTTTGGTGCGATGAGCTGGGGACTAAAAAGGTGGCATATCATCCTCTGTGTCATCTGGAAATCCATGAGCAGGACGGTTTAAAGGAGCTTCATCATATTGAGCCGATCTTACTCGCAGACAAGGACCGCTTAATCACATTGAGTGATGTTCAAAATCTGAAGGAGGATATAGCGTGTCTTCTGATCGAATTACCGCAGCGCGAGATTGGCGGACAGTTGCCGGAGTATAGCGAGTTGGCCGAAATATCAAGGCATTGCCGCACCAAGGGGATTAAGCTCCACCTGGACGGCGCCAGATTGTTTGAAGTGCTGCCCTATTATCAAAAGACCGCAGCAGAAATTTGTGAGCTTTTTGATAGTGTATATGTTTCCTTTTATAAAGGAATCGGGGGTATTGCAGGTGCTATATTGGCGGGGAATGAGACCTTTACCGAAGAGTCGAAAATTTGGAAAAGAAGACATGGCGGGGACTTGATCAGCCTGTATCCATACATCATTAGCTCGGACTATTACTTCAATCTTAGAATGGGTAAAATGGGGGAATATTACGAGGGTGCGAAGGGGCTTGCTGAGAAGTTTAATCATTGCTACAGCATAGAGACTCGTCCAATTCAGCCGGTTAGCAACATGTTTCATGTTATGTTTGATGCTCCCAAGGAGAAGGTTGAACATGCACTGGTCGAGTTCTATCAAGAGACGGATGTAGGTATAACAGGCAATCTGAGAGAGTATACAGACACAACGTGTTACTGCGAAATCAGTATAGGTGACCAATACGCGATGATCCCTGATGAAGTGATAGAAGAAGCGTTCACTTTGCTGGGCAGAAAAATGAAGGAAATTGAATTAACCTGATAAAAATGAACTTGGCATAATAAAAAAATGTAAAAGTGCAGGTTTTTTGGAGGCAAAATCCTGAATCTGACTAAAAGCCTGCGAAAGTGCAGGCTTTTAGCTTTAAGTTGATAATAATCTTGATTTAACCAGAGAAAAGATGCGCTTTTGCAGGGAATTAGAATGTTGATCTAGCGAATGGAGTAAAAGATGTACTTTTGCAGGTTTATTGCGAACCAGACAGGAAAATAAAATAACACTTTCATCCAGAAATTGAAAGTACTTGTTAATTTACTAAACGGATTGGAGGTGCAGATACATCCCCTAAATATCGGGTTCGCAGCGTGATCTCTGTTAACGAAGTTGCTTCTAAAACGACTACTGCCGCTATGTTCATCTCCCACAATCTAAACCAACTGTAATATTATTCCGATATAAAGTTATATATGAATATCTTCTCACTAGACACAAAAGTGCTTAGAAAGGAACTATCTCAATTTGCGCATGATCATGAAAAGGAAGCCAAGTGTTCTTTTTTTAATCCTTATCACTATTCTTCTATTCTTATCAGGCTGCGATAGCCGCGATCAAAGAGTACAGGATCTGATGGATCTTGGCGACGATAATCTTAAGCATCATTCTTATTATTACGCAATAAAGGTATACGATGAGGTTTTAATAAGGGACCCGGAAAACGTGGAAGCCAGGTATAAGAGGGAGCAATCGCAGGCAATCATTGATTTGGCGAACACTTTTATAACTAAAGGCGATGAAGCCGTTGCGGAGAAACGGACGGATGAGGCATTAGCGTACTTTCAACAGGCGAAGGAGCTTTTTCCATACAACGAGGATGACGGCTATAAAAGGAATATAGCAGTTTTTGAAATGGGGGAAATTCAATATTATCTGGATCATGTATCTGAGCTTGATAGTCAGTGGAAGAAGGTCAAAGAGGATCTCAAAGGCGGAAAGTCGCTTTCATCCAAAAGCATGTCCAAGTCCATTGCGAAGCTGTATTCTTTAGCAGAGCAGGTTTATAAAATAAGTGAAGCACTGGAGCGGCCAACCTCTTCCGAGGCAGCCCAATTTTATAATACGAATAAGCCTGATCTGGATAAAATGATGAAGGAATTCATCGTATATCAGATCATGCCGCAGCCGCCCATGTACCGTTTCGAGGGAGTGGACGAGTACGTGACTCATGTGAAGAACAGCATTGATGCATTTGGACTGGATTTTCAATATGAGGAAGCGGATGAGCTTATCAAAGAGATATATTTTATCAATAGACCAGAATTAAAGAAACTGCGAGACAAGGGCAATTTCCCGGATTTAAAAATGTTCGAAGAAACAACCGAAAACAACTAATCCTCAAAAAAGCTAACTCCTTTAACCATGTTGATCAGGAGTTAGCTTTTTTGAGGATTACTTTAATTTTCGATCCCATTGAATGGGTGGATGAACACGAGTAGCTTCAAGCAGCTTCTGTACATATCTAAGTTTTAGCGAGCTTAAGTCTGCAGGAGGCGATTCAAAATATGATCCTGCAATGCATGCACTATAATATTCATGCCAGCTCTTATATTTGGACTGTGCGATCTGGGCCGCTTCAAGGCTGAAGGATCGTGCCTCTTTCCGACCTGTCAGCCGCATTCTGCTTCCGATCTTGTATAGCGCTGTTAATTGGGCAAAATCAAATGCAGTGATGCTTGCAGGAGTCAGGATATTCATAAACTGATCCACGCAGATGAGCTTGTTCTTTTGTTTATCTTGTTCAGCAAGGCTGTTGATGTACTGCTTGCGCCCAGCTTCTGACATAGTGGACAGTATTTGCGCCAACGCTGCAAATTCTGCGCGATGTCCTTCATATAACAGCCACTTTAATTTGCGGTTAAAGCTAATAGAATCTGTTACTCCTCGCACCAGCAGCCATGATGTAAGGGTCGATTTTGAGCAGGTACTGATATTTTGATAGCTTACCTTAAAAAGAGTAGAAGTCATCGATTCATAAAAGGCGGTCTGATGTAGCCGTACACCTAGCATAGTCATTTCCTTTCGTTTCAGAACTAAGATCAAAGAGTACCGCGGATTTTCCTGCATTCGAATACAAGGTAATACAAGCTTCGAATCCATATAGCTATGATGAGTCCCAAAGTAGCAATGTTAAATTTATTAACAGGTGACTTCGTTTTTGGGTCAGATATTTCAATGTACTTCTGATTTATTTCCGGAACTGGGACGGAATTTGATTCATAATCAGTGTCGAACCCGATGGCAATGCTTTTGTTATACAACTCAAGCTTTGCTTCGGGAGTTCCTTCCGGATTAGAAGGTTTCCATCGCAGCATATGAGTGACGGCAGACTCAAGTCTGCTGCTTACAGCATGGACGTAGCCTTTAATAGCAGTATCGCTTTGAATACTCAGTACATCTGTAGCAGGGTCAGCGAATACTATGATGTGTTGTCCGTTGAATTCTCCAAGATAAACTCTATGGGTCGGGTTCCCGTATTCATCAAAATGACGAAACGCATACGCGCTATTTTCATAGAAGCCCGAATCGAAGGAATTAACTCCATCCCCATAATGATTGATATTTATATCCTGAAGATTGGTGACGGATAGCGCTGTATACTCTTGCTCGTTTATAAGCTCCAGATCATTCAAGCTGGTCACAATAAAGGGAGTATTTTGGATGCTTATGTTCCAGTAGTAATTTATACAGCCTATAATTAGCGCTGAAGTTACAAGCATGATGATCATATGTAATAGAATATTTTTGTTGAATAATAGCTTCCAGTTTCTCCGATTTGCCCGGTTAGCCTTCACTAAATTCGGTTGTTCCTCAGGGGTGCTCTGATTTCGATCGTTAAGCTGTACCGCCTTATTGAGCAATTCCTCTGCTTCCCCGGGGTTTCCGAGACTCATCCTGCAATGACTTAAGAGAATGACTGCGTCGGAGTTTTTTGGCCACTTGGATAGAATGTACTGGCACTGCTCAGCTGTTTGGCTGGTCTGCCCCATGTAATACCAAATTCGGGCTTTATACAGGTGTCCATCGATTTCCTCAGGCAGCAAACGGATCAATTGATCAAAGTAGGCTAATGCCGCCTCATATTGAGCTGTACGCATACAACATTCCCCAAGCAAACGAAGCAGATCAGGATCATCAGCAAAAAGAGCAAAGGCCCGCTCTAGACAGGTTTCAGCTTGCTTCAGGTCATTTTGAGATAGAGCAGCATAGCCTTGATCCCGCAGCTGCAGAAATTGATCGTAATCAAGGTCATCTGTCTGGAGCAGGAATTCGTAACGAAGACCGGGATACTTTAGCTGTCTCAGGTAATAGCTCCAGATGGAATTTGGATTGTGATCGTCATCGAAGTCGATGGATTCCTGTATTGTATTTTCCAGATCCAAAGAGCTCTCAAGCAGCCGCCATATTTCGGTCGGAAGGAAAAGCTTGCGGTCTTCTAAAATAAACATCAACTGGTTGCGAATTTGCAGCTTGAAATCGATATTCCACATGACGCTCGAGTTAAGCAGTTCGAGCCATTTATCCTTTGAAATGCGTGATGGAAAATGCTCATATAAGGCGATGATCGCTTCAACAAATTCAGGGACAGTGTTGTAGTCAGTCTCCGGCGAAGAAGAACCCTCAGTCTCGAATACGTGCTGCCATATGGATTGATTTGCATGAAGCGGTATTCTGGGAGGCGGCATTAATTGTTCATTGTCCTCAGGCTGAATATGCTCGTGATTCAGTTGCGAGAGGTTGATTCCGGGAACAAGCAACGTCTGAGGCTCAATATCGCTTTGAGACTCATCATCGTCTTGCAGCTCTTCATACTCTACCACCTCTTCGCGGGAGGCTTCACGCTTGGCAAAAGACAGCGCTGCGTCGAATGCCTCGCGCAGCGCTTGATAACCTCGGGGATCATCCTCCGGATGATATACTTTAAGCTGTTTGGCATACGCTCGTTTGATGGCTTTAATGTCCGCCGTCCGGCTTATACCGAGACGCTCCCAAATGGTCATTAAAACTCCAGCCACCTTTCAAGTGAATCCAGCCTCTGTTTAAATAGAACGGCCTTTTTCTTGATCTCCTGTTCATTCTGGGAGGCTAGCACTCGTTCGAAATCAATAAGAAGATTGGCTATCATGTCACGCTTCTCATGAAGAGATTCTTCGTAGAGTCTTTCGCCTCTTGCTAACAGCAAGCGATTTTCACTCCGATCACGCGGATGGATTTTAAGATGCTTGAGCTCTTCAAGTCTGGCCTGAATTTGCTCCGGTGAAGACTGACCCGGGTTTTTCTCAATAATGACGGTTCTTTTTTGGCCAGTGCTTACTGCTGTGAGTTCAACTTCGAGCACCCCGTTAATGTCATACGTATAACGTACATCAACTTCTTCTTCACCGGCAGCTGCGACAGGTACGGGTATATCCAGTTCCCCGAGCTTGACATTATTTTCAACCTTCCGGCTTTCCCCTTGGTAAACGGTGATTCTGATTTTGTCTTGGAAAGGGTGGAGGGTTGTATAACGCTGTACTTTGCTGACAGGAATTGGTGTGTTGCGTTCAATAATAGGATCGAAATGTCCACCTTCATAACCTCCGTTTGGCATTCGGATGGATATAGATGTTCCTAAGGTGAACGGGCACACGTCAGTCAGAATCATCTCTTGCAGGCTGGCATCACGATCCTTCAGGGCCACCTGAATAGCGGCGCCCAAAGCTACTGCCTCATCGGGATTAATTTGTGAGTAAGGGAGTCTTCCAAAAATTTTGCTGACGATAGTTTTAATGAACGGCATTCGGGTAGCTCCCCCGATCAAGATGACGGCATCAAGATCCTGCGGCATCAGGGATGCGTCACGGAGCGCGCGTTCAATCGGGTTGCGCAGGCGCAGCAATAGCTGGGCAGTGAGCTGCTCATATTGGTTGCGATCTACCGTTAGCTGATAGGTCTGTTCCCCTTCAGTGAATACCATTTCACCTGCATTCCCGTTTCCTAGAGCAAGCTTGCACAGCTCTGCCTGTTTGATCAAGGCCGATTGAGCTTTGCTGGACAGGTTTGCATAATCGATTCCATGCGACTCTACAAAGTACGATAATAATACTCCGGTAAAATCCTCGCCCCCAAGATAGTTATCTCCGGCAATGGATTGCACCTGCATGATTCCTTCGAACAACTCCAGTACGGATACGTCAAACGTACCGCCGCCGAGATCAAACACAAGGAACTGTGTATCCGCCTCCTGAAGGTGCAGACCATAGGATACAGCGGCCGCAGTTGGTTCGCTGATCAGTCGCTCTACGTGTAATCCGGCTAATGAGGCGGCTCGTAAGGTAGCTTTCCGCTGCGCATCATTGAAGTAAGCAGGCACGCTAATAACAGCCTCTTCAATCTCTTCACCTAAATAAGCTTCTGCATCATCTTTTAATGAACGAAGAACAAAGGAAGATAGATCCTCCGGTGTGAACATGTATTTTCCAAGCGGGTATTGTTTATCCGTCCCCATATAACGTTTGAACGTTGATGCGGTAAGCTGGGGGTGGGTGATTAAGCGTTCCTTGGCGATTTGACCAACTAAAATTTCATCGTTATCGTCCAGACTGACTACAGAGGGTGTTAAGTGATTTCCCAGTGAATTAGGGATAATGACAGGCCCTTGCTCAGTCCAGTGAGCTACCAGACTATTGGATGTTCCAAGATCAATTCCGATTTTTGCCATAATTATGTACCTCGCATTTGCCATCTTAAGTATATATTTTTTATCGGAATTGAAGTCCTCGATGGTTAGTATTTTACATTGTCTTCCCCCTCTTAATTAACGATTATCAATAATACAGTTAATGCTACTATAGGTAAACCTATCACAAGGGATAGAACGGTGATAGTTATTTTAACCTTATACTCGTCTTTGAGCCATTTATTAAGAGCTTTGAATATGACGATCCCAATTAATCCACCAAACATATTTAAAATAATGTCATCTATATCTGTTGCGCCTAGTGTGAAAATAAATTGAACGATTTCAATGAACAAGCTAATTATGACAATAAACAACAAGTTATGTGATATCGTCTTTTTTGCATTGTGTAAGGTCACATATATTCCGGCCGGGATGAACATTAAAATATTTCCCCATATGTTCACATCTAACAATCGAATTTCACCCAATCCATTGTCAACCATAATGTAGTCTTTAATCGAATGAAAAGGGATAAAATTGACACTTCTTAAGCTATCTCTTGCCATAAAAACAATATCGACTAATAGCAGCACATAAAAAACCAAAATCGCCCAATAACCTATGTTTAAAAATTTCTTCATAATTCAACCTTCCATTCCTTCTATATTTATACGTATAACGATTAAATTCAGACAAAAGTCTTGAAATGTAATAAAACACGTCTAAAAATCACTATTTAGCATTTTCGCTTTATGGTACATTTATGGAATAATATACAAACTGATAAAGTAAGAGAGGGGTTTCAATGAATAAAACGGGGACATTTTAGCTCAAAAATTAACGCTCGTTTATGGCGGCGACAAGGCATCAGGCGATCATCTCCATCACGCGGATTTCTCTTTAGTAAACGAGCCTGGGAATTATACACTATCCGTTTCGGGGCTAGGGAGAAGCGTGTCATTTGATATTAATTCCGATCTATATCCGAACCTGGCTAACGAGGCGATGGAGTATTTTTATTTTCATCGAATGGGTATTGATATCGAGCCGCAGTATTTAAGTAATCCGTCCTTCGCACATAAGGCGCTCCATCCTGGAGACAGCTCGATTGGCTGCTTCAATGACTGGTGTCAGGGTGAGCGGTTGAATGTCAAAAATTCTTGGGCTGATGCATGGTGCTCGAAGGAGAACACCGTTAACTGGAATGCACCTCTCGTATGGGTAGCTAAATATATCCAGGAGAACCTTAAACCACTGACAGTTGAATCAACGCGCTGATCAGCGGAATATGGTACAATAAAATTCGACTAGTGATTACAAAAGACTGGTCGAATTTTTTGTGTAACAAATTGAAAGAGGTGTTTTTTTGTTAGAAAATCATGAAGATTTGTTAGAACAAACAAATATCCAGCATGCCATTGTTGGCGAGATGAGTTCGTCTCTGCGTGAAACATTGGGAGGGCTTAATAAGACTAGGATTTCCTCGCTTGCGAGAACGTACAATATATCCGGGAGATCCAAGATGAAGAAGGACGAGCTGGTGCTGGCTCTATTGGAACAGATTACGAATCCGGCAATTATGGAATCAGCTCTGCTCATTTTAGATACTGAGGAATGGGCAATGCTTGAGTCGGTTTATGCTAGTCCATTTGTTCAGGATAACTTCGTTCCTTACGGGTTCTACCATTTATTGCTTGATCTTGGACTAGTGTATACCTTCTTCGATAACAACAAATTGTATATGGTTATGCCCGAAGAAGTGAAGGATACATTTAAGCAAGTCAATACAGACACATTTAAACAAGCTCATAGCAGACAATTTCTCGTGCTTGAGTATGTACAGGCTCTGACTAATTTATATGGTGTTTTTACTCTGGACCAGCTTCTGGCAATTTATAACGAGCAGAATGCTTCTGATCCACTTAGCGAACAGGAGCTTACGGCTTATGTGGAGCAATTCCTGAGCAGACAGCAGAAATTCGTTATGGAATCAGGTTATTTGATGTATGGCGGGCTGGCGGCTGAAGAGTCGGATGAGGGGGAGCTTGAGCGATTACTAGAGCAGATTCAAGACAAACCGCATTATGTTCCTGACAAAAGTGAGCTGTTAAAATATGCGGATGACGGTTACTTTGAAATAACATCACAGCTCGAAGAGATGAAAAAATATATCCTGGCCCATTTGACTAATGACGTGGAATTGGCCGATTACCTGATCGACGATATTCAGTTTGCTTGTTCCATGGAACTACCTATACAGCAGGTAATAAACGAATTTGAGAGACGTAATCTTGTGTTTAAGGATGCGAAGCAGGTAGAGCAGGTTGTTCATTTGCTTACTGAGGTACGCAACAATACCAGAATATGGTCAAACTGCGGACATACTCCGAGCGAATTACGAGCGTTAACTGCAATCCCGGTTATTCATGGAAAGGTTGTTAAGTCATTTCAAGTCGAAAAAATCGGACGTAACGAGCCGTGCCCATGCGGCAGCGGATTGAAATATAAGAAATGCTGCGGTAAATAGATCAAAAAGCTTATTCCTCTTCGTTAATGAGCAGGAATAAGCTTTTTTTTTCTGTGGAATTTTTTTGTATTCATTAGGTGTAATGCCGACCATCCGTTTGAAAAGCTTGTTTAAATAGCTTGGTGTTAAATATACCGTTTATAGCTTTGTTAGTCTAATAAAAGGGATTATGTTATTATTTGTTGCCTTTATTTTGCTTATTTTATAGGGTTATTTTATTGGGGTTAGATAAATAATAGTAGTAATATTGACATTATTATAATGATGTAGTGCTATTATAATAACAATAGCTAACAAAAAAGCGATATCGAAAACAATTTTCTTATAATGGAGGAACTATGACCACTTTACAACATGTATTGGATAATTGGGTTTTTAAGGCTTGCGATGGGGAGAAATGGTTTCCTGCTACTGTTCCGGGATGCGTACATACGGACTTACTGAAGAATGGCCAAATAGATGATCCTTTTTACGGCACAAATGAGCATGGACTGCAGTGGATTGACAAGAAGGATTGGGAATACAGAACTAGCATCGAACTACCGGAAGGCTGGAGTGATTTATCACGAATTGATATTGTTTTTGATGGCCTGGATACTTATGCTGATGTCATAGTAAACGGGCAGCTGGCGTTGACAGCGGATAATATGTTTCATTCGTGGAGCGCTGATATTAAGTCGCTGCTTACAGAAGGAACTAACACAATAACGGTAAAGTTCCGTTCTCCGATTTCAGAGGATATGCCTAAACTGGAGAGCCTGGGCTATCAGCTTCCAGCTCCGAATGACCAATCAGAGCTCGGTGGTACAGATGACCGCAAGATCAGCGTTTTTGCGCGTAAAGCGCCTTATCACTATGGATGGGATTGGGGTCCTCGCTTTGTTACAAGTGGCATATGGCGTGAGGTTCGGCTTGAGGGCTGGTCTGAGCCTGTAATCAGGGATCTGTTTATTCGTCAGGATCTAGTGAATGCAGAAATGGCACAGCTGACAGCTATTGTAGAGGTTGACTCTATAGATGCGTGGGAAGGTCGTCTACAGATCGCTTCAGATTGTGGTCAGTTATGGAGTGAAGAGATTGCTTTGGAGTCAGGAAAGCAATCCATCACGCTAAATATGCAAATTGCCGATCCTAAGCTATGGTGGTGCCGCGGGCTTGGTGAGCCGACTATGTATTCTTTTAATGCTGAGCTATTGCAAGGGGAACTCAGAGTGGCTGATTATGCTGTTAAGACGGGACTACGCCAGATCAGATTGGTTCGCGAGCCTGATAAGGCTGGGGCTTCCTTTTATTTTGAATTGAATGGTGTGCCAGTTTTTGCTCGGGGATCTAATCATATTCCTAATGATAGTTTTGCTGCGGAAGTGACTTATGAGCGCTACAGACACGAGATTGCTTCGGCGGCTGAGAGCAATATGAATATGCTGCGTGTATGGGGCGGCGGGATTTATGAGGAAGACATTTTCTATGAGCTCTGTGATGAATATGGGCTTTTAGTTTGGCAGGATTTTATGTTTGCTTGCAGTATGTATCCAGGGGATGAGGCGTTTCTGAACAGTGTCTCCAAGGAAGCGGAGTATAATATTAGACGTCTTCGCAATCATCCATGTATCGCATTGTGGTGCGGCAATAATGAGATTGATTCTGCTTGGTCGCAATATTTGGAGAATGCGGGATGGGGCTGGAAAGAGAAGGGGCCTTACACCTCTGAAATTCGGGATCGGATATGGCATGATTATCAGGCTGTGTTCCATAATATTTTGCCAAAAGCAGTGGCAGATGGAGCTAATGGTGTAGCGTACTGGCCGTCTTCCCCGCTTAGAGATTTAACTGGAGATGAGAAGCAGCATGCCTATAAAATTTTCGGTGAAGGGGACGTGCATTATTGGGGAGTATGGCACGCTAGTGAGCCATTCAACAATTACAATACACAAATCGGGCGTTTCATGAGCGAATACGGATTTCAGTCGTTCCCAGAGCTCGATTCAGTCCTGAGATATGCGCCGGAGAGCGAACTTGCGCTGGAGTCTGAAGTGATGCTGGCTCATCAGAAAAATGGTCGCGGTAATCAGTTGATCAAACAATATATGGATATGTATTTGCCCGAACCGAAGGATTTCAAATCATTCCTGTATATGAGTCAAATTTTACAAGCCGAAGCGATCAAGACTGCAATCGAGGCACACCGTAGAAATAAACCATATTGTATGGGAACGCTGTACTGGCAGATGAATGACTGCTGGCCCGTTGCTTCCTGGGCCGGAATTGACTACTATGGCCGCTGGAAGGCGCTGCAATATACCGTTCGGAGAAGCTTCAAGGATGTAATGCTGTCCATTGACGATTCTGATAAGGCTGGAGAAATTGCAGTACATATCGTATCGGATCGTCCTGCGGGGGATATCGAGGCAGAACTAATCCTTGCACTTTATGATTTTAAGGGAACCTTGCTTCAGGAACAGTCTTATCAGACCCTTGTCGCTGCCAATTCATCTTCCAGGGTGTTCATGGCTCAGACTAAGGAACTGCTAGGTGATCAAGATCCGCGTAATGTCGTTATGCGCCTTGTTCTAAAATGTCACGATGAGGTGCTCGATAGCAAGGAGCATTACTTCACTTCATTTAAGGATATGAAGCTGACTCATGCACAGGTTTCTGTAGAGGAGGTTGCTGGCAGCGCGGGAACATTGCTCATACTTGAGAGTAACGAGCTTGCCAGACAAGTGTGGTTATCATCAGAGGAAGAGGGAATCTTCTCTGACAATTTCTTCGACTTGATTCCCGGCATTCCGGTCACTGTCGATTTCCGACTCCGCAGCCAAGGGGAGGAAGCGTTTATTCCGGGATCACCAGGCAAAATAACGGTACGGTCGATGGTGGATTTTGTAAAGTCTGAGGAATAAAACTACTTGTGTGTACACAAAGAGGCGCCCCAAAAGTTATCTAGGATAACTTTGAGGGGCGCTTCTTTTTTAGCAGTGGAAGG
>RCUF01000145.1_pt1 | contig 35371 bp, 54 predicted proteins | sample 2166311 | NCBI WGS metagenome assembly RCUF01 (sample SAMN09932608, study PRJNA488358) | compost metagenome | feature: garden; material: soil; isolation source: compost soil in 4-hydroxybenzonitrile-enriched culture | place: Germany: Experimental Botanical Garden Goettingen | collected 2016-01-27
TAGCTATTGGCTTAGGCCAATCCCTAAAAGTCACCAGTCAGGCATTGAGTTCGTTTCCCCAAGAGCGACCTCATACTGGTGAAACCCGTCAGCGTCCCCCAAGTGCTGGCGGGTTGCCTGCCTTAACGAAGAAATCCACCCGATTCTCCTTTGAGATTGAACGGATTTATATCAGAGGGCTCTGCACTGATTTAGTTCCAGCTCGTTTTGCTTCTTTCAATTGACCGTCCAGTCCACATAATTATTTACCCGCTCAACTTGCATGCTGCAGACTGAGCGGGTATTATTATTTATAGAAAGGAGGTGATCATGGAAGAAGTTGGGAAACTGATTGACAGCATCTCGGGGCTGATAACATCAATCACCGCGTTACTGATAGCAATCCACGTGATGCGGAAGAAAAAGAAGAACAAACGCAAAAAATAAAGAGTGTCCCGCCTATCCCTACTAGGCGGGGCACTCCCCCTCCAACTTACTCTATGAAAACCAGATGAAAAAGACACCACTAGCGCTACTGATCGCATGCCTAGCCACCGCCGTCATCCCAATGCCATGGTGGATACGCTTCCCGATCAGCCTGATCCTACTGACCACAGCCATCGCCTACATCGTCACCGACAACAAGAAAGAGCACAAGCAATGACCGTCCACTACCTGTCGTTGAACGGTGTCGCGAACCACCTCGGCATTTCCCCACACACCGCGAAGAAATATGCCGACGAAGGACGCTTGCCGCTACACGATGCAGAAATTGGTGACCCGCCCCGCAACATTCGTGGATGGCTTCCAGAATCCATCGACGCCTGGAACGCTTCACGTCCTGGGCACGGAGGGCGACCGAAGAAATCTGACTCGTAAAGCCAGTTGCCCGTCTTTGCCCGTAGAATCTTTCTAGACCTTTTGGAGGAAAGCCAATTGAAAACGAAACTTGCTGCCCTTGCTGTAATCGCTTCTCTCGCCCTCGCAGGTTGCTCTGCGGGCAATCAGTCGGCAGAGAGCACGCCAAGCGCCACAGTAACGCCAAGCGCGTCCGCGGTAGCACCTTCCAACAGCGCGAATTCAAAAACTGATATGAGCGCCAAATCTGCCGCGTCCGATCCTTCACCGGTGGTTACAGTCACGGGTGGATCCGGTGAGCTGAAAGACTGGGCGAATACAAAATATGCGCAGTGGGATGAATTCCAGGCTCAGTCAACGCCATACAAACGTGGCCAAGCGGTGATCATCCCCGATGACGATAAGAGCGGTCAGGGAGAGTGGGTTCGGCTAGTCGAATGGTCCGCACCAGCCAAAGGCGAGCTTGTCGTTAGCATCAGTGGCCAAGAGTGGTCAGGTTCAGAAATGCGGAGTCTTGCCACATACATCGTTGAGTACATGCACGATGAATATGGCGATGTGGATTCCGCGACGGTGACAACCGAGGATAAAACCACCCGCGTTTCAGCTTCCGCTTAAATACAAAAATTCCCCGCGCATTGCGAAATGCGCGGGGAATAATGTGTCTAGTACCTATTATGGGGTGTTGTTATTCAGGAAGTACTGCCAATCCTTGACAACCTCTGTGTTTGGCCACGAAACCCAGCAGGACCAAGCTGAACAAGAGTTGTGTAGGGTGGAACCCGGTCGAGTCCCGTGGAAGTACTGGGCACAGTCCGCCATGGCCCTCTTGGTCATGCTTCCGAAGCCACCGTCCACTGCTCCGGAGTAGCAGCGTGAGCCATCTGGGAAGATCTTGGTCCGCATGTACTGCTGAAGAGCCAAGGTTGTCCAGTAGCCCCAGACGCCATCGCACTCGCGGCTCTTGGAGTAGTAGCCAACCTTCTGCAGGAATCGCTGCATGTTGACGTTGGTCTGGAACCCTGCCTTGCCGTCTAGAACGGTATCCTTTGCTGGGTAGCTAGCCATTTTCGGCTCCATTCTGCCCGTTTCGGGCATTGAAAAAGCCCCGCGCCGGTTGACGCGAGGCATGGGGTAAGCCCGCCAGAATCGTTTAGGCGGGCTAAATCTATGTGGGATTACTTGCCGGTCTCGTAGCGGGCCGGATCCGCCTCGGTAGGCTCGTGAGGGTCAGAAACCGGGTAAGCGGTCTTGGCCTTGCGGACGCGCTCGTAAAGCCCCTGGCTGATCTTGCTGACATCCGAGTCAGTCATCATCACGTTCAGCTCGCGCACGCCGACCGGCTTCGAAACGTCCGTGTTGCCGGCGGCCACGAAACCGAACGCGGCGCCGATGACACCAAGCACCGCGCCACCACCTACAGCCCAGACAGGCGCGGGGGTCTGCACGGCTGCGCTGTAGGCGAGGATCGAGGACTGCGCCAGCGACAGCACGCCAAAGCCGATGTACAGCGCGTTGCGGATCTGCGCAGGAATGAGTTGAGTCCAGTTCTTCATTGGGAAATCCAATCTGTTTGTGGGTATGGAAACGCCGCCCGTGAATGGCCACGGGCGGCGGAGGAAGGGCAGAGCGACCTACTGGCCGTTCTGCTGGTTCAAATAGCGCTGGAACGCTTCGACCGTGGCCGGTCCAAACTTGCCGTCAATCAGCCACTTCGAAGCCGGGTAAAGCCCCTTCTTGCGGAGGAACTGCTGCAGGGCAAGATAGGTGTAGTAACCCGGCTTGCCGTCGATGGCGCGCTTGTAATAGCCATGACCGTGAAGCCAGGTCTGCACGGCCTTCCAGGTCATTGGACCGGCCTTGCCGTCCACGATGCCGGGGTAGGTGCCAATGGCGCGCATGACGATTTGCACGGCTTCAATGGTTCGCTTGCCCATGACGCCATCCAGTGCCAAGTCTTTGTAATCGGTTGGCTGCTTGGTGTGCACTGGCTTGGAATTCGAGCCGGTAGGCTTCACGTCGCCGTAGCCCCACGCGTGGCCGGATTCGGCTGCGTTGGTGTGCTTGATAGAAACGTGAATATGCTGCCTGTGCATGTTCGAACCCGTGTACTTGCGCCAGCGGGTGCCGCCCCAGATCCAGCCTTCGTAGATCACGTAGGAAACGCGGGGGTCCTTGGTGACGATGGCCAGCAGTGCCGCGGTGTCGATGCCGTCTTCGTCAATGTCGATAGCGCGGACCACTCCCCCATCTGCATAATCGGGGTTGTGGTCGGACACGCGGGCGTTGTGCGCGGCATCGCCGATCCAGCCATCGCTGGACTTGTCGCGATTCGGGTAAGCATCGTTGATTTCATCGCGCAGCTGCTTTAAAGATGGTGCCAAGTAATACGACACTTTGAACTCGCTTTCCGCCCAGTTTTGGGCATAGAAAAAGCCCCGGCGCGATGGCGTCAGGGCATGAAAAAACCGCCTCGCGGGCGGTCTAGTTATTTTTGGTTTTGGTTCCCCATGTTTGGCCTAGCTGCTCAACTATGGGTTGAATTGCGTTGACTTTGTCGGAAAGCGTTGCGACCCGGTAGGCGGTTTCATCGCCTTCTTTGTCCTTGGCTTTTGAAATGGCCACATGATCTTTGAAGTCATTCGTCAATTGCTCGACGCTCGCAACGAGTTTGTCCTGGGTGGCGATCATTTTGTCTTGCTCTTCGCGCATGTTTGTGGTGTGATCGTTCTCCACCTGGTGCCGGACTCGCTCCAGCACCTTGGCTTGACCGTCCAGCACCTTAGCCTGCACGTCCAGCACCTTGGCTTGACCGTCCAGCTTTTTCGTTTGCGCTTCTTGCCACCTTTTCAAGCCGGGTTTCTCATCGGTGCCAACCAAGGTATTCACCAACGAAACGAACTTGCTGATAAATGGAAAGAGCTTGAAGCACGCCAGGATGATCAGCCAGAAGATGAAGAGAATTATGGCTACGGGTAGCAAGATCGCCGGTTGCGCTAGTTGTTCAATCCATCCAGGCATCATGCCGCCTATCAATTTTCCGTAGATCCTGCATTGGATACCTTTCATATTTTGTGGAAATCATTCATCGAGCCGCCTGGTAGACGCCGGCAGATGACCGCCTTCAAATGCCTCCCAGATCCTCAGATCCTCCTGGCCAAGCGACCACATGGCGATTCCAGCCAAGTGCCAGTCGAAGTGCGCCCTGGATCTCCAATGCGTGATCGTCGTTGCATCCGTCAGATACACGATCGAAGCGCCGTCGCGGTCCAGGACATGGACGCGGCCGAGCCACAAGTCGTGATCCAGGATCCTCACACGTATGGGCGTTTCAACTCCCGGGCTAACCGGGATGTCTATCCAATGGGTGTAGACCCAGTCCAGGCTGATGCCCGTTTCCCGGGTCTCTGGTTCGTCGACATCAGCGTTGGGCCGGAATTGGTTCTTGTCGTTCCAGGTAACTCCCGTGCGTTCGATGCGGCCGAATATTTCGGTCTGCCCGTTGATTTCCACTTCGAGCGCTTCGCGGGGCATGTACCACCATGCGTCGCCAAGGTAGACGTGATCAACCCAGGCTGTTCCCGTACTGCCATACTCTGTGGGCCCACCCGGTGGAGTAGTGAGCGCTTCTAGCTGCAGCGGGACCGTGGTCTCCGCATTGGAGAAGTAGACCCTGGCAGATCCGTCCCGGACGCGCAGCGCGAGCACACAGCGTCCGACCTGGGGCGCTCCCCCGACTCGCTGCGCCCCGACTTGCTTGCTGGCTAGCACGGTGCTTCCACGCATGAGCCGCAGCTGCCCGGTGTTAGTCAAGTCCGCGGTAATTCCCTGCGAAGTTATACTGAACCGGCCGGCCGTGGCGAATTGGAATCTGGCCATGGCATACAGGCGTTGGGTCCCGAAGTCGTGGTTGAACCGCAACGTTCCGTTTCCGCGGTACTGCTTGTAAGATTCGGTGATCTGTGAGAACTGCCAAGTCCCCGACGGTTGGGTGTAGATCGCATTCAGCTGCTGCTGGCTGGTGGCATAGTCATCGATGATGGTTGCAGCCACTGGATCGCGTTGAATCACTTCCATGGTCAGCGAGTAGCCGCGCTTCGGCGAAACAAGCTCGCCGTTAGAGGCGGTTACCGGATCTGGCCGCATCAGATATTCGGCGTAGGTGGATCCGACCGAGTTATCCGCAATGCTCCACTGAGGAGTGCCGGCGGGCTGGCCGTAGCGGACCGCGTAGTTGCGGTTGGCGAAGACTCCGGAGAAGACGCCCTGGGATGCATCCCACTGCGTCGATTCTTTCCAGTCGTAAACGTCGAGAAATCCCCAGAGCGTTTGGCTTGATTCGTCTCGGTAGCAGATCCAGCCGATGGGATGATGGGTGCCGGTGTCGGACCAGGGCCGGGCACCGGTGAAGTATTGCCAGGCACTATAGTAGGTTCCCGAGACGCCGCGACGTGTCGCTCCCCAGCTTGCCGGGTAGTTATGGATCGACCAGAAGTAAGCGTAAAGGGGCAAGCCCATGCTGATTTTGGCAGGGTCTACTTGCGATGACGCCCAGTCGTAGACGTCTTCAAGCCAGAAACCCGGAGACACCGGGCCGGGCGCACTGCCCGACCAAGCGAAGTCGTAGGACATGATGCTCATATGGTCCAGAATCTCGCCAAGCTGCTTGTACCGCACCCAGTTCTCTCCGCCGACGGATCCAGTAGCCGTGAGGGCCGGCAGCGCTCCGGAGGCTTTCTTGCCGAGCGAATGCGCCCGGTTGGCAACGACCCGGAACACTTCCTCCGACTCGGCCGAGCGGAAGTCGCCGCCTGACTCCATGTCAAGATCCACTCCGTGCAGCCAGGGATAGGCTTCGAACATCTTTGACTGGACTTCATCGGCCAAGTGATTGCGCGCAGTGGCGCTGTTGCGCAGCGCCTCGAAGATTGCAAACGGCCCATCAACCAGGTCATCCATATTTCGGAAGCATCCCCACCAGCGGATGTGCGGCCACTTTTCCCTGTAGACATCCAGCAGCACCGGATCGAATGACTGGGTGAGAGTTCCCTCTGCGTTGACACGCCAACCGAAAATGCTGATGTCGGTAATGCGGTCCCCGTAGTTGTCCAGGGCCATGCGGATTCGTTCAGTCCAGGACAAACCGACCCATGCCCAAACGTGTTCGCTCATTACTCCCTCTCCGTCCATTCGAGCCGCAAGTGCGCCCGGGAAGTGATTTCCGTGTCCAGGTTCAAGTCCTGCCGTTCGGTGACGATTGGAACGAGCCCATGACCGTGGCTGGCAGTGTGTCGCTCGCCATCGGCGAGCGCTGGTCCGTTGAGTGTTCCGAATCGGTAGGAGCCGATGCGTACTGGACCTTGGCCTCTGACGTGCATGGTGAGCGGTGTGGCTTTTCCTGCGTTGGATAGGGCGACGACTTTGAGCCCGGGGTTGATGACGCCGTTGCGGTATTGCTCGCGTGTTGGTGTTGTTCCGGTTTCGGCGGGGTTTGGGACGATGCCGGTGGCTTGTTCGCCTGCCTGCAGCTGGATGTCCGTGATCAGTACTGCAGCGGACAGGGGCACGTCGGTCGCGCTGATCTTGAGTCTGATCGATGCGACTGGCTTATCAACGTGGATCGGTTGCTGTAGGCGCAACGGAACCTCCTATGCGGGCGTACCTCGAGGGGTTACGCCGGTGACGGTCATCTCGCCTTTGCGATCCCATCCGTCAAGAACGGCTTGTCCCCTGGCGGTCACGCTGATAAGTCCAGCGTTGCGGTTGACTTCGCAGTGAGATGCTCCAGTTGGTACGAATATGGCAATTGGAAGGTTCATTGGCGGGCGTAGATTTTCGGGCAGACCATCCATGAATGCAAACGATGTGGAATCGTCACCAATGAGTCGCATTGACCAGAATAGGAGGTTTGGCGCAGCTGCCACTCCGCATGTTTGGGTACCTAGCGAACGCCAACCGTTGATCAGATAGGGGCGCAGGTCGAACCACGGGTTATTGTCCGGGTACGCAGTGTTCAGCGTTGCTAGCTCGGTCATGATTTCCTCCTAGCTGACGGGGCCGCGCCGGGTTGCACCGTATACGGTGAGCTCGCCGGAACGATCCCAGCCGTCGAGTGGTGCGCGCCCCATAGAGCTAATCGTGATGATGCCCGAAGAATACGGCAGGCAAAACGATGCGCCCTTGGGTGTGACGATGGCAATGGGCATGTTCGCGGTGAGGCCTAGTTCCTGTGCTGGCAGCCCCTCAATGAAGTTCCAGGAGGTGGAGTTGTCGCCGTTGAGGCGCATGGAGAATTCGAGCGTGTTCGGTCTAATTTGAACTGCGCAAAAGTTGTTCGCCATAGCCGTCCAGCCGTTCGCCAGGTACGGACGTAGGTCGAGCCAAGGATCTATCTCTGGGTATGGGGATGGAAGGACTCGATAATCGGTCAAGAGGCCCTCCGAACGTAGGTTGCTTGGCAAACGACGTTCTTATTCGTGCCGTCCGCAATGCCGTTGCCCCACGGGGGAAGGTGGAGCGTTCCGTCCGAGTGGAGCTCCAGCACTACTGCGCCAACGTCTTTCTGGAATGCTGGGAGCGTCCAGTAGCGCACCGCTGAGCCTCCAACCTCGGGCAAGAGCTCGGCAGGCAACGGCGAGGTGATTTGCCGTGCCGTGCCACCGCGAGTATGCAGCTGTATCGTGACTTCGTTGGCCGTGACCTTTGCCAGGAAATTGAACGACGAATTAGCGCCCAGCATGTACCAGTTATTGATTGCGTACGCGTGCAGATCCAGCCATGGCTCACGGTCAGGATACGGCTGAGGGATGGTGGAAAGGCTCACGGCTTCCTCCTTGGCGCAGTTAGAGACAGTGAAGCCCCACTAAAATCGGCTAGCTTCACGCCAAGGCCAGGGAAACGAATTGCCCCAGCTACACCGTATGAGAACTCAACTTGATAGGCCGTTGAAACGCCAGACGGGCTAGTAAACCAACCATTCGCTACCGAGTTCACTGCCACACGGAAGACGTTCGGCAGATTACGAAGAACCCACATATCTTCCAGCCCGGGCTCATTCTTGTCGATAGAAAACATCAGCACGAAATGAATGAAGTTCCCGTCAGGACAAGCAAGGCAAGACTGGTCATAGCGTGGAGATAATCCAGCGGTTAGATACTGCGAAATATCGAACCATGGAGACTTGGACGGATACGGTTGAATCGTCGCGACCGGCGCAATATCAGCCACAATCACGCCGCCTTTCGCGTGTAGGAGTACTGGAAAGACAGGTCCTCCAGTGAGCCGTCGGATAGCGTTCGCCCCGGCGTATAAAGCCGTAGCGTTCCATCCGTGCGCAGATGCATTCCAATACTGAAGTCATGCCACGGCGAAAACGCCTGAAGCATCTTGTTCCCCTCAGGTACGAACATCTCCGGAAGATTCAGCGCAACAATCGAGTTCGTTCCCCGGCGCGTGCGCAAATGCAGGTGCGCCGTGTTGCCCTCGATCAGCCCATTGAAATGAAACGAGGAAGTGTTCATGCCCAACAGCCAAGACGGTTCAACGAAAGCCATCAGATCAACCCACGGCTTGCTATCCGGGTACGGCTGCGCGAGACGCGGAAGCTCGGTCATGCCACTGCCTTTCGCGGGTAGCTGCCGGCAATGGAGAGATACTTGCCGCCATATGTTGCCATCATCTGAGCGTTGGTCAGCCCCAAGCTATAGGCCGACATGACCAGCTGCCACCCGCCGGATGCAGTGCCGCCCTGCAACTCGACCAGGCAAGACGGACCGCCCAAGATCAGAGCCTGAACCGACAGGGGCCGGATCGCACGAAAGTGTTGAGGCAGGTCGCCGATAACGTGGCTAGCGCCAATCTGCACACGCCCGAACACCGTCACCGAGTTCTTCTCCGCGTACCCCTGGAACGACTGTGCAGCACCAGGAACACCCCACCCATTCCTGAGAATGGATTCGAGATCTTCCCATGCAGGCAAGTCCGGGTAAGGCTGATTCGGAATAAGAGTCATGCTTACTGGCTCCGTTCCGACTTCGTGCCCAGCTTCGGGCGAGTCAAGCCAATCCGGCCTGTCGCGCCCTCTGTCTTGCCGACCAGCACGAATGCCGGACGTGCTGCCTGGCTGGCCGGCAGAATGAAGTCATGCTCCACGCTGTAGGACCAGTCAGGCCATGCGGTCAACGACAACTCGGCATTGGTGCCGGCAACCGTCGACCCGCTCATGTAATCCACTCGGGGCCTGATCGAGCCGACACCGGCCACGTCCTGGAGCAGCACATCAACTTTCCAGCCGTAGGGCCGACTCGAGGCTTGCGTCGTTGCATCATATGGGAACCAGAAGCCGACGTCGCCGGTTCCCGGCAGTGCAGCGACGTCGATCCATGAAATCCATCCGTAGTCCGGATCCCACAGGGTGCTAACGAACGCGTTATTGCCCGAAGAGTCACCGCGCCATACCTGGGCAGGCGCCATAATCTTATTCAAATAGGCCTGCTGCTGGTTGATCTGATTCTGCAGTTCATCAATGCGATCATTCACTTGACCACTCCCCTCCGGAGGAACAACCCCAGCGGACCAGGGCAGCTCCGTTGTATGCGGAAGCCATCCGGAAACCGCGCCTCCGGGTTGCAACATGAGGTCTGTGACATCAACTTCTGCACCGCTCGGAAGGCCTTTCACCGTTGCCCTGAGCTTGATCAGCGCAGGCTTCTTGCTGAGCCGCAGGATGCCTTGCATTGAACCTCCTAGGACAGTTCCAGATCAATGGTTTCACTGGTGCCGTCTTCGTAGGTGACGACCGCTTGCACCGCGACGTTAGGAGACCAGCCCGCCGGGCCCTGCGACACCAGATTCATTGAAAATGCGTAGGCATCCCGATTATCCGGTGCTACCGTCTGCTCGATCCAGCGTTCACCAGGACCGCTGAACCGTACGGCCTTGTCCCCAGTCCCATGCCCTGGCACCACTTGCACGCCAAAGCGCGCCCAGTGCGCCAGATCATTATCGAATCTGGCATTGAGCAGGAGGTTGAAGGGCACCAGGTCAAAGGTGCCGACTCCCGAACCAGTATCAAGCACACCCGAATCAGTGGGCTCGGAAGACCCCAATTCGCGCAGCTTCGCTGACAACGTGATCTTGGAAGTCCACGGACGGATGACATCATATTCAAGCTTGATGATCCGCTGCCGGCTGGAAATCCCCACCTCTTCATCAACGACCGTCACGTAATCGCCTGCATCGAAACGATCCAGATCAGAGTCGGTCTGGACGCTGAAATCACTGACCGTCACCTCATACGAGCGTTCCGGACGTGATCGCTTCGCCAGCGTCGCCTGGGCCAGGGATAGCATCGTGTACGGCGAGGTGCCCGACTTGAAGTCGTAGACCGCCTCCTTGACCTCGGTAGTGAACGAGAAATCCTCCACGTAGGGCTTGCCGCCATTGATCGCAGCAATGGTCAGGCCGTCGGCATTCTTCGCATAAATGCGGGTGACCAAACTCGTCGTGTCCACAACGCTCTTGCTATCAGTCAGCCCTCTTCCCTGGAAGAAACCGACGCCCTGATCACGCCCGCTGGAAGCCACCAAAGATACCCGGCGGTTCTTGTTGTCAAACAGCAAGTCTCCGCCATGGTTCTTCTGCACTTCGCGCAGCAGCTCCAACGGGTTCGTATCCTCTGTGCTCCACGTACGCAACGATGTCACGTTCGCAATGCCCACCGTCCAGCCGGTACCGGCGAGCGCGATGGTCATGACGTCGCCGGCGGTGACTTGCTGGAATTCGCGGGCGTTGATTTGGCCTTTGGTGGCTAGATCGTAGAATCTGGCTTCGGCGTAGACGTCCAGGAGGATGCGTCGGCCGGCGCGGGCTTTGGTGATGCGGCGGATCCAGTAGGTTTCGTCAGCGACGGTGATGCGTCGTTCGGCTTCGAGTGTCGGGGCGTGCTTGTGGTTTGCCGGGATTTGCATCTCGAATTTTTGTTCGCCGTTGACTTCGTTGGTGACGATTGCTGAGAGTGCATCGATGATCCCGGCTTCGGGTGTTTCGTCGTTCCAGAGGATCACTGGGGCGTGAGGGTATTTCGGTGGTGGCGTGTCCTCCCATTGGCGTGCGTTGACGGTGACGGTGAATGTTTGGGTGACTTGGCGCCCTATTTCGTCGGTGAGCGTGATGCTGGCTTCGCCGGTTCCGACTTCGAATCCTGCTGCCAGCGTGAGGGTGTTGCCGGCGATCGTTGCCACGGTGATTTTCGGTGCGACGATGGTCCAGGTCGGTGCGCCTTGGTTGCTGAATACCAACGGGATGTTGACTATTCCGCCCTGTTCCAGTGTTTGGTTCGGGATGGGTGCCAGGGTCGGTGCTGGTTCCATCGGCTCTTCAACGGTGAAGCCGGAGAAAGTTTCCCCGGTGCCGACGGGGACGGTCCACCGAAGCAGGCCGGTGAACGCGGTAGGTAGCTGCGCGCCGGTTTGCCAGGATGCTCCGTTGTCGCTGGACCAGTAGGGGGTTGAACCCGCTGGCGCACCGTCCACGACGGGCAGGGTGGCCCATGAGACGCGTGCAGCTCCGGTGGACAGTTCGCGGTCGCCGTTGGCGGTGATGCCGATTTCGGTGAGCGTGAAGTTTGTCCGGTTGGCGTTCAGCTGCCCATCGGCCCAAAGGCCCAGCGACATGGCATCTACGAAAGCGGCCAGGTCGAAGTTGGCACTTGGGTGGGCGACGACTACTTCGTCGAACACGCCGGTGGTCCACATTGCCCCGGATGGTAATGCGTAGATGTCCAGGTCGGCGGTGCTTGCGGGGTTGGGCGTTCCGGTGAAGGATCGCACTGGGCCCAACCAGGTCGCTTTGGTGGTCTGGTTGACGGAAAACAGTTGCGAGGTCTTGGCATCCATGTCCAGCAGCTGGCCGACGAACTGCCAGTCGAGGGTTTGGATCCAAGGAGTGTCTTCGGCCTGGTCGAGGATTGCGGCACCGGAGGCGTTGTAGACCTGGTGGCGCAATCGACCGGAGGCGTAGGTGGCCAGGTACACCAGCGGGTTGCTGCCGCGGGTGGACATCAGTGGGCTGTGGGTCATGACGTAGTTCTGTCGGGTCCACAGTCCCACCAGCAGTTTCCCGGCGGTTGGCCATAAGCCTGCGAAGTTCGCCAGCTTGAAGCCGCCCTGGTCTGTGGCCGGGTTGACCGTGTTCAGGCCCATCTGGTAGCCCCATTGGCCTTGAACGTATCCATCGTTGGCGCCGCCGACTACACGCAACCAATTGCGTGATGGGGTGATCGCGTCAGAATAGTTCAGCCCGGATGCCGGGGTGATGCGCTGCAGCGCCACCGGGTTCAGGCCAGGGAATGAGGTAGGGATTTCCCCAGACCAGCCGAAACGGTCATCCCACATGCGGTCCTCCTAGATTCGTCGTGCGTTCGGGTACAGCCTGCGAGTTCCGGCAGGTGCCCCAGTGACACTGACTGTGACCGCCGCGCCCTTGCGGAGCTGGGCACGGCCATAATGCGACATCTGTGCGATGAGGTTTCCGACCTTCACGCCACTGCTGTTCTTGCGGTAGAACTCGAAGTCCTGATAATTCAGCACATTCGTGAACCCGGCCGGTGTGGCTGCCACAACCACCTGGAAAGATCCGATGGTGACCGTGGCTTGCGTGCCGGAAGGGAATTCGATCGTTGGATAGGAGGCCGTGTTGCCCAAGGTCAACGTGTGGCTCACCGAACTGGTGAAGGGCACCATCTGCGGCGTCGCCTGTTGAGCTTCGGGCGCCCCCACGGTTTCGAAGGTCACGTCGGCTCGCAGCACGAATCCGGTTCCCCGTTCCCACACCATGCGTCCCCATTGGATGCCGGTGGAGACCATCACCTCTGGATACTTCCAGGCGGTGTCGATCTCCACCACAAGATCCCGTGGGCCTCGCTCCGGATCGAGCATCTCCACGAATTGATCGCGCCGCTGGGCGACTTCCGTCGTCGTTGCGCCCTCAATGATCACGTCGAATACGAACGTGCTGTGCGATCGGGTTGCCATGGCGAAATACCTGCCGCCAGTGGGCTTGTCTATCGTCTCCAAAGACATTCCCGCCAGTGACGGCCACTCGTTCAGAGTGGCCGTCACGCCGGCCAGAGTGTCTGTCGACGTTCCTCCGTAGATGAAACTCAACTGCTCGTCACACCTTCCAGATTCTTCTTGCCCTGTGCCCGGTTGGAGCGATGGGCGCTTGTCCACAGTTCCTGTGCCACCAGGGTGGTGTCTTCCTCGTCGCGGATTTCCTGATGCTCAACATTCACCAGCGGGCCGTTGACGATCATTGTTGCTTGGTTCTCGCCCTGGCTGGTGGTGAACTCGATCGCCTTGATCGTTGCATCCCATTGGGAGGGATTCAGGATCGCTTCAGGCTTTCGAGTCTTGTTTTCAATCAGGGAGATCCCCGTGCCTAGCCAGCCTCCCTCATCGTGCAGGTAGGACATGAAGTTGAACGGGTTTCCGTTCTTCCACAGTTCCGCATGCAGGTGAGGCCCGGTGCTGCGCCCGGTGTTGCCGGATCGTGCGATCACTTGGCCGGCAGAGACTTGGTCTCCCGGCTTCGCGATCCATCCGGAAAGGTGCCCGTAGTAGGAGCTCATGCCATCGGCGTGGTCAACAACCATGCCGCGGCCAGTACGGCCGGCCACGATTCCCTCGCCGATCTTGCGCACCACGCCGTTGAGCATCGAATGCACCGCGGATCCAATGGCCACGGCGAAGTCGATGCCCGCGTGCGGGTACGCTCCGCGAGCGGTGCCGAATCCCGAAGTGATCGGCCCGGCCGCTGGTTTCGCGAAAGATCCCAGTGGCCCGTCGAAGAACAGCGCGCCATCGCTTCCGACGGCCGCTTCGTCCTTCTTCGTGGCCCAACCGGTCAGGCCGTCCAGCATCTTGAATCCAGCTCCGCGAATCAGTTCGTTGAACCCATCACCTGGGATCAACGCACTGATGGAGCTCTTCAGGGGTTCGGTCACGGCCCGGACTCCGGCGGCAAGCATGCCTACCGCCCAGTCCTTCACCTTGCCGATCGTCCCCGTGACGCCGCCCCACACATCAGACCAGAATCCGCCGATTGGCATCTTCGAATTCTTCTCGTCATGGCCACCGGTCAAAGTCGGCAGCGACGCCAAAGGGGCCTGCTGCTGGCCAGCTAGCATCGCCTGCGTTTCGGTCGCCGTGTAGACGAATCCAGGCCCGGTGTTGATCAGCTCCGGGCCTTCTTCGCCAACGAGCTTCCAACCACGCTGCATCTGCCCGCCCTTGGCGAAGGCAGGCAGATCGACTTTCGGAAGATCCCAGTTCAGCCCCAGCTTGCCTGACATGGTGTTGACCATGTCGCGCAATCCGTTGTTGTAAACCGTATTGACCACGAAATCAATGGGCTTGTACGCGATCGACTTGATCGTGTCCCAGATCTTCTTGATCCCGTCAACACCGCGCTGGAAGGCAGGCTTCACATTCGTTTCTATGAAGCTTCCCAGCGCCTGGAAGATCGGCTTGATGTTGTTGTTCCAAACATCACGGATTTTCCCTGAAATGGTATTCCAGGTGTCGATGGTCCATTTCTTGATCTTGTCCCAGTTGGCGATCACGATCGCTGCGATACCGACAATGGCCGCGATAGCCCACCCGATCGGCCCCATGGCTATCAGCCATGCGGCGGCCATGCGAGCTGCCTGCAGCAGCGACTGGGCACCCATGAGCACCCAGCCGGCAACAACTTTCGCTGCCTGCATGCCCATTGCGATCGCGGCTTTCCCAGCCGGAACGATGACGCCAACACTCCATGAAATAGCCATCTTGAGTGCTTGCACCATCGACCGTGTAGCCATCAGAGCCCAGCTGCCAATGACGCGTCCAGCTTGGATTCCGAACTGGACGGCACCCACGACGGCTTGCTTGATGACCGTGCCAGTCCATACGGCCGCGGTCTTGATGCCGGAAGCAACAGCGGCGGCCGACATGGCTACCCACTGGGCAACGATCTTGATCTTCGTTGCGATCATCGCGGCAACTGCCTTAGCTGCCTCGATCTTGTACAGCGCCCAAACGTAAACGGTTTGCGCCGCAGATTTGAGCGCGGCGGCGCCCATGGCGACCCATTGGCCAATCATCTTGTACGACTGGGCGACGAAGATCGCGGCAGTCTTGATCGCTTCCGCTTTCACCAGCAGGAACGCGGCAACGTTCTTGGCGCCGGCGATAGTTGCCTGGATGCCCCAGCGGATCAGCATCGGGACCATCAGCGCACCAATGACACCTGCAGCGATCGTTACCGCCGTGCTGTTGTCCTGGATCCACCCCGTAGCTCCCTGCAGAACAGGGCCAAGGGTCTGGCCGATACCATCTGCAGTTGTGCCCACCCAACCGCTGAATGCTTCCAGCGCTGGCAAGGCGGTGCTGTTGATGAATTTGAAAGCGTTGGTAAGCACCGGCAAGAAGGCGGTGCCGATGGATTCCTTCAGATTCGCCCAGGTAGTCAAAGCCACCTGGCGCTGATGCTCGAAGGTTCCTTCCTCGCGCATGAAGTTGCCCTGGGCATCCGCGGACTGCGCATAGAGCGCCGACTGGACAGCCAGCGCTTTCGACGTCGCGTCCATCTGCGGAACTTTGCCAGCGGTCGCTTTCTCGTAAGCATTCTCAGCGGAAGTCAAAGCCAGCTGGGCGCGTTTCGCCTCGTCCGAATCCTTGCCGTGCTTCTTGATGACCTCGTTGTACTTGCTCTGAGCCAAGGTCATCTTGGTTGCGGCAGTTTCCACCTTCTCGGAATCCACTACTGGCTTGATGATGTTCTTCGACAGCGCTTCGGCTTCCAGGGCCGCGGCGCTCAATGTGATGCCGTAGCGCTCGATGGGATCCATTTCGCCCTTGAGGGCTGACGAGATTGCTTCGATTGCTTCCTTGGTGGTGCCACCGAACATGGACGCCATATCCGCGCCCATGCCGATCAGCCCATTGGATTTGTCAGCAATCGCATCCATGGGCGTGCCCATGTTCTTCAGCTGGGATCCCAGCAGCGTGCCGAACTCCCGGTACTCATTCGAGGACAGACCGACGGTCTCAGAGGCCGTCTTGGCCCAGTCGTGCATCTGCTGCGCGTTTTCCTTGAACACCGTGTCGATGGCACCGATCGACTGTTCCGCCTGGCCAGCGAGGTTCACCATGTCGCCGACGCCGCGAACTATGGCATCAACGGAGAAGTACGTGGCTACACCGGCGAGCGCGCCCTTGAAGGCTTGGCTGAATCCGCCGCCGGCACGCCGTCCGCCGCCTTCTGCTTTTTCTTGTGCAGCGTCGGTGGCGGTCTTCATGCCGCGGGAGAGTTCGGCTTTGAGGCGTTGGCCTACGCCCTTCCAGCCTTTGGCGTAGGTGGTCGAGGCTGTCGAGGAGGTCTTGGTTGCGTCTTTGAGAGCCTTCTCGGATTGGTCCAGTTCGGTCTGCAGGCGGTTCTGCGCATCGGCGGCCGCCTTGGTTTCCATCTCGAGTTTTTGCTCTGCGGTGGCCAGTCGGTCCACTGCGGAGAGTGCTTGGGAGGATTTGGTGCCGAATTTCTCGGTGGTCTCGTTGACCTTGGCCTGCGCGATTTCTACTTTGCGCTTGGCGGCTTCTTGCTTTCGTGCCGATGCTTCGGCCTGGGCGGCGAGGCGCTTCTCTGCGACTTCTACTGCCGCGGCGAACTTCTCGACGTCGGGCTTGTTCTGTTCGAAGCCTTTCGAGATGGCTTTGCCCATGGCGATGCCGGTCTTGGAAGCGTCGGATTCGGCGCCCTTGAAGATTCCGCCGATCTGCTTTCCGAGCTGGGAGGATTCGGCAGCGAGAGTCAGATATCCGACGCCTAATTCGACAGCAGCCACGCGGACCTCCTGGCGGTTAAATGAGGAGAGGGCACTAACCTGTTGGCTAGTGCCCTCTTCGTTGTTGTCAGTCCCAACGAAGCATCTTGCGCAACGTGCCGAGCGGTGATGGCTTGACTTTGAGGACTTCTTTTTCTTTCGTTGTATCCCAGGGCCTGAGTGTTGGCTTGGGAAGTTGGCTCTTCTTGACGTTCGGCCGCTGGCTGATGATCGTTGCGATCACGCCTAGTGAGTCGAAGATGCCAACGATGTGGTCCACTACGGGGTGGTACCACCACCAATCCTTGCCGTTGATCGCCTTGTTGATCGGCGAATCGAAGGACTGGTTGGACATGAGCGCGTAGCAGTCGGACCAGGTGAACTGCATGGTGGCGACGTCGCGCCACCGTAGCCCGTGTGCGATCAGTGTCGCTTCGAACGCGGCAGGATATTTCTTGTGCAGTTCAACCAGTTCGATTATTTTGGGACGCTGGCCAGCTGTCCGCTCTCCCAGGCCGAGATGAAGTCAATCAGCTCTTCACGGTCGAGGTCTCGGTAAGCTTCGATCGCTTCGGGGTCTGCGCCCGCGTCTTCGAGCCACTTGGAGACCTTCTGGACTTCGCCAGTGTTCAGCGCTTCGACGACGCGCAGCGGCGCCATATCGAGTTTGGGGAATTCGAATTCCGCGTCGAAGATTTCGAACTCGAATTTGACGAATTCGTAGCGCTTGGCGATCTTGCGTTCAAACTTGCGCTTCTTTGATTCGGGCATGTCAGCTCCTATTGTTTTGCGGGATTTGTGGGGTGTTGCCTGCCGGCTAGTTGCCGGTGAGGTCTTGGTGGATTTGCTCGCCGAGTTCATCGACGAACTGGTGCAGCCGTGCAATGAACTGGGCCCGGTCCACGTTGATGGGGACCGAGACTCCGGTTTCGCTGCGGACGACTTTGCCTCCGGCGACTGGGACGGCGATTGATCCGATGTGCTGGATATCGCCGGCTTCTACTCCGGCATAGAGATTGATTTCGATTTCGCCCAGCAATGTGGACATTGTCAGCTCCTAGGGAGAGGCGTCAGCTCCGAAAAGTGGTGATCCTGCGCCCGGCGGAGCTGACTACTGGGCCGGGCGCAGGAAGCTTGGGTTAGGCGGCGAGCATCGGGGTTCCGATCAGGGAAACCGCCTTGACGCCCTGCGCGTCAGGGAATGCTTCGACGCTCACTTCGTAGCGGATGACGTCCGAGTGCACGAACACTGCATCGCCGGAGGTGGTGATCTGTCCGTCCTTGATCAGTTCTCGCAGGCTGGTTTCGTCATCGCGCATGTCCAGGCAGAAGGCCTTGCGTGGCGGGATTTTCGCGGTCTGCTTGATCTCGATCTTTCCGCGGGCGACGGCGGTCGGTGGCGTGATGATGACGTTCTCTTCGCCGTGGATCAGCTTCAGCACATCACCATTGGCGGATTCGAGGAACTGCCAGGTGTAGGTGATGGAGTGCTCGGTACGGACGATCTTTACTGCGTCGCCGCCCCAAGCACGGATCTTCTCATCCGATGCGTCGGTGGTTCGGGTGACGCCGTCTTCACCGATGTATCCACCCCGGATCCACGCGGGATCGAGTGCAGTGTCGGCATCGTCTGGGAACGCAACGGACTGATCGGCGAAGCACAGGCCACCTGTTGCGGTGAGCGGTGCGCCAGTCATGATGGCAGAGATTGCCATGGTGGCCTCCTAAAGGCTGTTAAATTCGAATGGAGCTGCTTTGAATAGCAGTTCCACGGTGAAGAAGAAGCCCGGCGTGCCACTGGCATCTTCCGGACGGTAGGTTGGTCTGGTCAGCGTCGTGAGGAATCGGACGCCGTTTTCTTGCGTGTGCCAAGCGCGGATCAGGCCATGCAGTTTCCGTGCCACCTCGCTGGCTCGCTCCGAGTCCTCGTGGTACACGTCCAGGGTGATCCGGGCCTGGTCCAGCACCACGTCTTTCTCACCTGGCCCGCCGGTGTCGGTCACGGTGACCAGCAACGGCCCCCACGTCCATTTCGGCGGAATATCCAGGTGGGGGCCGGCCGATGCTGGCACCCACTGGGAAAGGTAAGAAATCGCTCTGGCGATCGGGTCTTGGAAAAGAAGTATCTCCGGCATCAACCCCGCCCCGCGTCCAGTGCTCTGATCAGCGAATGATGCTTCTGGTTATGTGCCCTCGCGGCTCCAGTGGCCATGATCGACACAGCGCCACGGGGATCTTCGAGCACCAGCTCGGTCACCTTGTAGCCCTTGCTTTCACCGCCTGCAGCTTCGGCGATCTTCTCGGCCCTGCGTTTCAAGTCGGCACGTACCTCCGGCGACTTGCGGATCTGCTCAAGTGCGTCCTTATTCCACTTGATGCCTCTGCGTGCCATTAGCCAGCCACCTCCTTGAGCCGCACTTCCGAGCCGGGCGCCCACCCGTTGAAGGGGTTCACCCATTCGCCGGATACTGCGCCGTCGACCTGGCAACGGACCCCGCGCACTGTCACCTCGTCCAAAGGACTAATGCCAGCGCCTGGTGACACGTAGATGCTGAACCGCGTGGTTATTTGCTCGCGGCCGCCATCCGACGGCTCAGCGACCTGGTAAGGAGCCACCGCAACACGCTGCACCGTTTCGTCGGTGAAAGTCTTAGTGACCTTGCCATGCGCATTTCTCTGCTCTCCGGTATGCCGGTGCACGGTGATCTGCTCGCCGAACGGAAACCTCATCGATATCACCTCGGAACGATGTTGAAGAACTCGCCGCCGTCGCCTCGTGGCTGTGGCTCCAGCAGCTCCTTATCGGACTTGCCCAGGTACAAAGCGCCATCCGTATTCCGGAACGTCGCGGACTGGGAGAACGGCCCCGCGGTAAAGCTCATCTGCGTGGCGTTCTCCGGCACATCCTCCGGAGTATCCAAAGCTCGGCGCACCATACGGCACACCACGTAGGTCACTACGTCCCTGTCCAGCTCTCCGCTGGCAATGCGCTGGTCGATGTCCGGGTACTTGGCCCGGATCACCAGCGACGCCTCAATGAGTTTCTGCTCAGCTTCTGGCACGTCCTCGGGAGGGAGGGCCGGCCAATGCTTTTTCAGATCCTCGATCGTTGCAAACGGTTCAGCCACGATCCGGCCTTACTCTTCTTCCTTCACCGGGTTGTCTCCGGTAAAGGAAAGCTCGGCATTACTCCCGTCGGAACCCGACTCGTCGTCGTCGTCGGCGCCCTCCGGGTCGTTCTCCGACCCGTCGTCCTCGGTCTTCTTCGGTTCCGGCTTCTGCTCTGCCTTTTTGCCCTGCTGGGCTGGACGCGGGGCGGCCTTGCCACCGAATGGCTTATCCAGAACGTGGTTGCCAACGTGGCTTTTCACCCAGGCAGGCGCTACGTCGCCGGGAGCGAAGGAGCAGAGCTTTCCGGATTCATCGTGCAAATGCACGTGCGCAAGAAACTTCGGCATGATTCTCCTATTCAAATAAGCGATGGCCAGCCCCGTAACGGGACTGGCCATCGGTACTTGGCAGCAGGTTCTAGAGAACCTTGCCGGCCAGAGTGAGGTTGGTGTTCGGAGCGATCGGCAGCATGATCGCGCTGGCCTTGGTCCACTGGGCCACCGGGTCGTTGTCCGAGTAGGAACCTACGACGAGACCCGGGCGGATTTCCTCGGTCAGGTTGTAGGACGGGTCCAACGCCTCGGCAGTGATGCCCCAGGTGGTTTCACCGATCTTGGTACCGGCCGGAGGCAGGAACAAGACCTTGGTCGGGTCCAAGATGTCCACTGCAGCACCGTCCGCGCCCTGTACCTGCGCTTCGTAGACCTCCACGCGGGGAAGCCCGAAGCTGGACAGAAGCGCCTGGATCGCGTCGATGGTCACGATCTGGGTGGTGGAACCGGCTGGCAGGGACAGCGAGCGGATCTGCTCGTTGCGCATCAAGACGGAAACGATCTGCTGGGCCACCAGCATGACGCCCGGCTTCACGCCGTTGGTAGCGCGGTAGACCTCGACCCACGCGAGCAGGTCGTCAATTGGAGTCGAGCCAGCCACGTTCCACAGGGTCGCAGCGGTTGGGCTGTGCGTGGCTTTGCGTCCGAAGTCCGCTTCGATGCCCAAGCCGTTTTCGGCGATGGTCACCTTGCCGGTCATCAGCAGCTCACCGCGGCCGACCTCGGCACGAGCCAGGATCTTCTTGGCCTGGTTGACGCCGTCATCAAGGATCGAGTTCTTGATGCCCTCAACCGAGTTGCGCAGCTTCAAGCGGTCGTACTCACCCAAGCGGATCTTCTCGGAAATCGGAGGGAGCGCACCGGAGACGCTGGTCAGTCCGTCCCGCTTCCCGATTGGCGATTCCGCATCGAAGCTGCGGAACTGGGCTACCTGCGACAGCCCGTTGCCTCCGGTCTGTGCCCGGAAGTCGATGTCATCGACCGGGTTGTCCGGCAGGTACTGGGTAAGGCCGAACGTGTTCTGAGGCAGGTCGGCCAGGGCTTCGCGGACGTATCCGGTCAGCTCCTGCGGGGCGACATACTTGTCGTCGAGTTGTAGAGCCATTTGAAATGGTCCTTTCTAAGCGAAGATGATTCGGCCAGCGGCAGTTGCCTGCACGGCCGGGTCGAGGGCTACGGGCAAGTTGGCCACCTTGACGCGACCGTGCTCGTACAGGGCCGCACCGATTGGCGTAGCGCTGGACTCCGGTGCGCGAACGGTAGTGAACAGGAACCCTGCAAGCTCCGGGGTCGGAGCCGGGTCGACGCCCGGGCCGGTGTGCAAGCCGTACTTGCCGTTGCCCAAGTCCATGAGCGGCAGGCCCGACTTGAGATAGCCATCCGGGTAGTGGGTTGCCTTGGTGAAGGTCGTCATGTCCAGGGTGATGGTCTGGGCGGCGTTCGTGCCGTGTGCCGACCCCAACCAGGACTGGTCTTCATTACCGACCGAAGAGCGCTTGATGCTGATATCCACGGGGTTCTCCTAATCTTTCTTGTGTCGCGATTTGTACAGCTCCTGGCCGGCCTGGAAGCTCTTCGAATCCGAATCGCCCTTGCCGGTCCCGGAGCCTGGAACGGGGACGCCACCGGGCTTGCCGCCCTGCCCGTCACCCTCGTTGTCGTCCTTGGGAGCACCAGCCACCAGCTCGGCAATCAATGCCGCGCTGGCTTCCAGCTCCTCCTTCGTGTCCCCCTTGACCAGCGTCTGGTACTTCGCAGGCACTGGATTCTCGGCGAGCGCTTGGAGTCGGAGGTTGTCCTTGCGGAGCTGTTCGAGTTCGGCGTCTCGTTCCTTGGCGTTTTTCGCTTCGCGTTCGGCTTCGGTGAGTTTCGCGTCCTCGGCTGCCTTGTTTTTGGCTTGTTCGGCTTTGAGCAGCTTGTCGAGTTCGTCGGCTCGTTTGCGTTCTGCTTCCAGGGCTTTCTTACCGGGCTCTTGAAGCTGCTCGTCCTTGTTGCCTTCTGGCGGGGTTCCGGGTTGGACGCCCTGTTCGCCGGTGTTGCCGGCGTCGTTGGTTCCCGTGCCGGTTCCGGTGTTGCCTTCGAGGAATCGTGTTCCCTGCATGCCCATCGCGGTCATGTAGTAGGGCAGGGGTTCGCAGAAGGCTGCTGGAGTGCGCTTTCGCATGGTGGTGCTCCTTATGTTGGTTGGTGTCACATCGCGTGACGTGTAGCCGGTCAGGCATCGCGCCTGGCTGGCTCAGTGGTGTTCGTGCACTCCGTCGGTGAGGATGTCCGGATACATGCGGCGCAGGGCCGCGGTGATCTGGTCTGTTGACGGGAATCTGTCGCCGACTGATTCACGGGCCTGGGTGTATGCCACGTAGGCTCCCTGGTGGTCGAATTCCGAGTCGGGCACGTCGTCTGCGCTGCGGACCAGGACCGGTTCGCAGTCGCATTCTCCGTGGTATTTGTCGCTGTCGCCTTCTGCTGGCCGCAAGGCGCTTTCCTGGCTGTTGTAGAGCCAGGCTGCTGACCGGCTGGCGAGCATCAGGCAGAATGCGCAGGTCGTGGTGCCTGAGGGTTGCCGCATCCAGCCGACTTTGTCGCGGTTGGCGTTGATCTGGATGGTGTCCCGGCCGGGTTGCCGGGTCCATTTCCCCAGGGCTGAGGTCAGCTTGTTCAGGGTGGCGAACGGGTCGTCTTGGAACAGCCCCGCGGCTGCCCATCGAACCTTTCTTTCCACTTGCTCCGGGCTGGTTCGTGAACCGATGACTTCCGGTGTGGATCCGGGCATCATGGTTCGGTACCATTCGGCTGATACTTGGCCGGCTAGCGGCCCGTATTTGTCGATGAGCAGCGGGAGTATCTCGATCATCGAGTCCCTGACCTGTTCTGGCCTTTGCAGGTTCAGCGCCAGGAACACGCCTTCGAGCTCTTCGGTAACGAGGGCTGCGAGTTCCCGGCTGGCTTGGCGCAGGCGGGCTGCGTCTTCGTTGCTGACCATTACTCCTCGTCGCTCCTGATGGTCACCGGTGCGCCCGGCATGAACTCAAGCCCTTCCAAGCCGGCGATCGTTGCCGCCGATTCGGCGGTGACGCCTGCTCGGCGAAGCGAACCGACCATGTCTGCGCGCAGTTTCTGCTCTTCGAGCGGGTGGAGCACCTTGCCGGCGGCAGTACCCTGGGCAGGGCGGGCCGCGCTGGATTCCAGGACCTGCTGCAGCATGCTCTTCGAATTTTTCGAATCCAGGTACTGGCGTGCCTGTGCGATTTCCTCAGAGTCCAAGCCGAAGCGTTCCAAAGCTAGATCGGAGCCAGCGAGCTCTTGGAATGCGTTCACGAACTTCGATCCAGCGTCTGCTTGCGCGCCCGGGGTTGGTGTCGCCGGGTTCGCGTACTTCGGACGGATCTTGGCCATGTCCTTTCCGATCGCAACCATCTCTTCATCCGTTGCGGCCAGGGACAGCAGATTCATTGCCGCGTCCTTGGAGCTGTAGGAGAACTCGTCTGTTTGCTTCACGCAGACGGCGATCAGGCCATCTTCCGCGGCGCGGATCGCGTCCGCGCTGGATGGATTGTCCTGGACGACGCCTAGTTGGCCCAACGGGATATCGGTGTCGGCGTGGAAGTTCATTGCGATGGACTTCAGCAGTTCCGAGTGCGGCTGGAAACTGGCCTGCGACAGCTGCTGGAATTCTGGCTTTCGCATGTCGCCGGTTTCCTGGTCGCGGTAGGCCGGCACGCCCCAGATCGCTCCGATGGCTCGCAGCGGGTCAATCCGTTTGCCGCTCTTGTCGTAGAACGCGTTCTTGTGAGCGTCGAGCAGGACGCCGCGGGGCGAGCTGTAGAACTCGGCGTTGACTTCCTGGCGGAGGATTGTGCGCACGGCTCTGTCGATGTGCCCCATGACGGCACGGTTGATGCGTGCTGAGCCGAAGGGCCGGCGAAGTTCCGGGCGCCACACTTTGCGCGTGCAGCGCACGCGGTTCGTTTCGGTCGGATATTCCTCGGAAACGACCCACCGGTTGCCTACGCGATTCAAATCCAAGGTATTTCCCGGCAGGTACAGCAGGTGCCGGTTGCGGTCCACGATTTCCAGGGCGGCCATGACTCGACTGGTTCGCGGATCCACTCGGGCGGAGGCCTGGGTGGAGTCCTTCACGCTGATGATCTGCTCTGGCTCTCCCGCGCTGGTGTCGCCCGGGGTGAAGAACATGAAGCTGCAGGAAGTCTGCGCCGCTGAATGCTGGGCCAATGCCTCCGCCCGGCGGAACAGGGCCGATTCGTCGAGGGCCTTGAGCGCTTCCAAGGTGGCGTTGCCCTTGGGGCCGGTGAAGCCCGTTCGGCGGATGCGGTCCGATGGGACGTTGACTGCTTTGGCCGCCCACCCAATCACCGATTCCAGATCCTTCATGTCATCAGGGATCGAGAAGCCGATGAAATCCAGGCGGTGCTTCATGTCGTAGTAGTCCAGCTTCAGCTTGTTGCGCCGATACTTTTCCTGGACCAGCGCTCGAAGCTCGCTGTGTTCTTTGAGCTCATCGTCAGTCAGTGAACGAACCACGAGCGCCTCCTTTCTTATCCGAAGCCGTTGGCAGCTTCTTGCTCTGCGCCCTCGCCAATGCGGCGGCGAACGAATTTGACCGACCCGTAATGAGCGCATAGACCACTCATGAATGGGTGGAATGGCTTGGTCATGTCCATGGGGACGAATTTCCACTGTGCGCCGGTCTTGTCAATGGGCAGCTTGCCCAGGCCTTCCAGTGACGAATCCATGCGAGGCTCAGCGAAATGCATCACCGTCTTGTCCCGCATCACCGAGTCATAAAAGCCCATGGACGCTTCGACGAACTCTCCACCGGTGAGCACGCGCACCTTCATCTTCTTTTTCTTCAGGTAGGGCACCAGCGAAACCGCCGGCGAGCGCCCGTCGATGATGACTGGATGGATTCGCTTCGCCCGGTCCCAGAGGTACTGGACGAGTTTCGCGGTGCCTCCGTCGTCGTAGTCCGCGGCAGCGATCAGTTCCAAGGCCAGCGTTTCCTCGTCCTCCGGAATGTAGGAGGTGACGGAGATGGCTACCTTGTTGCGTTCGCGGTTCATATCGACGCCGAACGCGCCAGTTTGCCAGCGGTCGGACGCGGCTCTCGGCGGGGTCTCGACGGCCAACGCGTTCCAGCGCTCTTGGGAGATGACCGAAACGTGTTCCAGGCTCTTGGGCCATTTGTTCAATCGTTCTCGCGCGAATGATTCGGGGCTGAACTGGCTTAGCTCGCCCTCGACGGTGGAAGGCATGATGCGCACGTTGTAGGCCGGGTTGGATGCGGCGTGGTTCTTTGGGTCCTCGACGTATTCCAGCAGCTCTTCGGGGGTCATGTCCTCGACGAACCCTGGCGACCCGAACTCGACCCATGCGACCTTCTGCAGTCCTTTGAGTGCGTTGGTACGGACGCGCAGGAACGGTCGGCCGTTGCCCTTGGCCAGCTCTTCGACGGATGGCGGGGTTCCCATGTAGATGGTGAATGGGTTCTGCGCCGGGCCGGCCGAGATGGTGGGCAGCAATGCCTGCAGCTGCTCTTCGTTGATGTCCTGGGCTTCATCGAGCACCAGCACGTCAACGGTGAAGCCACGGCCCGAACCCTTGGAACGGGCCACGAACTCGATGGAGCCACCATTTTTGAGGATGATCGCTTCCTGGCCGTTCACGCTGCGGACCTTGTGAACCATTTGGTTCAGCACCGGGTACTTCGCGTTCGGGTCATCAGGTTTTTCGCCGAAGAAGTGCTTGAGCCGGGCAAAAGCCTTCTGCGCCGTCTTCACCTCGTGAGCGGTATGCAAGATCCTCATGCCGAGAACGGCCATGAAGTACAGCTCGACGATTTCCAGAGCGCCGTTCTTGCCGTTCTGGCGGGCGACGGTCACAGCTCCGACGGAGCACGCCCACTTTTCTTCGGCAGTTTGCCTTAACCAGGAGCGCACGGTGGTGTCCTGCCACGGGTCGGCCACGAGGCCGAACTTTTCCGCGTACCAGACAGCGTCTTCGCCGTGGTCGTCGTTGAAGGTGTCGCCCTCAGGCGTGGTGTTGTGGAGCGGAACCTGGCTACCAAGCAGCACTTGGCATCACCACCTATCCGCTCCTGCGCGCCTCCCGCGCCTTGCGGCGGCGATCCAGTTCGCTTTCCACCGAGCTGTCTTCCTTCGGTGTTTCAGCGGGCTGTGGAGTCTTGTCCTCCTTGGCTGCCGTCGACGCTTTGAGCCTGGAGACCTCGGCTAGCAGCTTTCGGAAGTTGTCCTGCTGCTGCCGCCCCTCCATGAGCACCCCGGAGAAGGACAATTTGATTTCGATCTTCTCTGGGAACTTCTCCATGTCTTCGATGGTGGCCCGCATCAAATCGAGTACGCCCTGGCCTTGAATCGCCCGGTCTAGATCGTCGAGCCGGTCAGCGGCGCGGGCTGCTTCAATCACGGTCTGGATGACCAGCGGGTTCTTCTCGCCTTTGGTGAGCTCCCGGAACAGCTTGGAACCGCGCTCGCCTAGGCCAGCCGGTTCGCTGTTCATGGCTGGGCGCTGAAGTCGCCCAAGCGGATTAGCATCGGGTTCTTTCTGGTGAAGTTCGCGGGGACGATTTCCTTCATCTGTTCCTCCGAGAACTGGCTTGAAGCGATGAGCACGTCGCAGGAATATCCCCGGATGGTGCGCGCCGGAGCGAAGAATCGAATTTCCCCGCCGTTGTGGAAGGTGATTCCTTCCAATCCGTTCACCCGTCGGATCAACTTGACGCGCAACGGGTTGGACAAGGTCACGAGTTTATCCATGAACCGTCGGACCTGGCCATCATTCCTCGGCAGCACGATGGCCACCTTGTGCCCCAGTCCATCGGCTTGCCGGATAGCTTCGATCAGTTGGTGTTTCTCAGGATAATTTGCAGTAGTCATAGGGTCTGCACTCCTTTACGGCGAGCGCAGCGATTGAACTGCGCTAGATGGGTATAACGAGTGGTTTGAGCGTATTTGCGGTACCGCGGCGTGGTGTTCCGAGTGCCATGTACCGGCCCATCGAGTAGATTTCGATGTTTCGGCCGTCTCGGAGTCGCTGGCCGCGGCGCGGGGCCATGTAGCCCCAGATGTGGATGCCGTTTCCGGACTGGGAGATCTCGGTGAAGGTGCCGGGGTTCTGGTCCAGCACTTCTGCAGCCCAGGGGTGCAGTTTGCCGGCGGCGTCGAAAGCGTGATCCAGGTCGATGACTCCGATGCCTGATCCGTCGAGCACGAAGCCCATGCCGACACCGGCAGTGGAGGCCTTTGCATTCTGGTACGTAGTCCAGCCGTTCGAAACGCTGACCGATGCAAGCTTGCCGGAGGCCATCAGCGGACGCTTCTTCGCATCGCGGCGGACCCAGCAGTTGCGCGAGGTCAGATCCTTGGGCAACTGGCGGTTTGCGCGGTGCCTGGAAACGCGGCAGCGGACGGAGCAGAAGCGCGCCCGGCGGCTGCGCCAGCTGGCCAGGTCCTTATCGCAATGCTCGCATTTCCTCATGCTCCAATTCTACCAAACTGTAACGCTAAAATCCGCATGATTCCGGGGTTTTTCGCCACAAAATGCCTAGTCAGCACCCTTGGAACCAGCACGGCGCGCGACTCATTCACATAACGCCTAGTCAGCGTCAAATGATTTTCAAAACATCAGGTCAGAGCACCGGGGGGATATATCGCTATGCCCGGGGTGCGAGGAAATCGGAGCCCCGGGAGGGGCCCCTCCCCAGGTGCTCCGAAAGAATATCCGCCGCCGGCCAGGCAAGCTCAAAAGCGGCCCGAGTTCCGTAACGGCGCATGATGCTGAACCCGCTTCGGCGCCAGCCCGGAACCTTTCGAACCATTGCAGCGCCGGCAGATTACCCAAGCGTTCTCTTCGGTATCCTCGCCGCCACGGGCATGAGGGACGATATGGTCAACCTCCGCCGAGTTCGGCAGCTTCGGAACCTGCCAGTTCAACGTCACCGAGCACAACGGGCACTCCGTCTGCCCATCAACCACTCTGCAACGCCAGCGAACGCGGACAACCACGCGCTTCCATGTCGCTGTGCCCGTGCGAGATGTCGCCACACCCACCTCCACGGACAAGTCTTTAACGAACGAGAGGGCCAGCCATCTAAGGCCAGCCCTCTCATATCAACGTGCTTTGGACACACGTGTAGCAAGTGCCTTCAGCTTACACCACGCCCAGCCCAGGTCGGAAACCAAGAGCAGGGGCTATTCCTCCCGTGCCCGGGTCGCCTCCTCCAACGCATGGATACTCTCTCCTGACCACCTCGCCCCGCATACCTTGCACTGGATCACCACACTGGGGGTGGCCTCTCTTCGGATCGTAGCCACCAGGGCACGATTCTGCACCTGCTCACCGTTGACCTCCTCGACCACATGAGACGAATGGCAAGCCGGGCACACGCGACGCAACTGCACCACCGTTGGCGGATCGAACAGCTCTTCAATCGATCGCACCCACGAACCAAGGATCTTGTGGCACTCGTCGATCAAATGCGGATGCTTAGTCAAGGCATCAACCCAGAACCCTATCCTCTCCCCCAACTTCTCAGGCCTCTCCTGTGCATCAGGCAGCAACCAGATCCGCTCATTCATCTCCCGCTCAATGTCCTGCATCAACGACAACGCATCAGCAGCCACCGGCAGACCAGGCTCAACACTGCCACCACCTCCAGCACCGACCTCACCCGAAGGCCTGATCTGTTCCTGCAGCTCCAGCAGCAACGGCTTCTGCATACCGATGCGAGGCCCCTGCCCCTCAACCCACAAAGTCTCAGGCGACCACGACAATAGCCGATCACGCAAACGCCACGTCCTGGCACGCTTCAATTGCTGACTCGGACTAACCACAATTTCCTGTGTCAAAGCTTTCTCCCCTACAGAGTCCTGCACACATCCCCAACAACGACAAACACCAAAGTCCACATGCTCAGGCATTAGCTCTTCCCTTTTCTTCGTCTAGGTCTCCTCCGTCTTGCCCGCGGCTGAGAAGGATCAACAGATTGAGCAGGCACAGGTACAGAAGAGCGCGCCACCCTGCCAGACCCAGCCCGGCCAGACCCTTCCCGACCCGACCCGGCAAATCCAGATCCGCCACCCTCGTCGTTCCTGATCTTCATTTGATGATCAATTGATTTATTTTTGATTTGCGATTGATCGCTCGGTAGCTGCTGTGGCGTCGATTGCTGCACTTTCGGGCCGGGACTAGCCGTTGCCTCGTTAGTGGCTGCCGGAGTCTCACCATGAGAGGGAGTCTCTACGGTCTCGTCTGCCTCAGGTACTGCAGGGAACGCCAGCAGATCCGAATGGGATCGTGGAATTTCATGGGCCGGTGATTCCGTCGCCTCATGTCGTTCAACCTTGCCTGTTGCCGTTACCTTCGAGTCGAAACTGGATGAGCCGGAGTTAGCCGTTGCGTCATCACTAGCCGGGCGTGCCCATTCGGGCATGCCGGCCGTCGTATCCTCGATAGCCGGAACTGGCTTGGGATCGAATAGTTCTCTGCGCTTTTCGGTTACCGCCACGCGGTGACCGCACTTATCGAGCAGCCATTCAGCTGTCGCTTTACTGTAGTACGGGGATTCCGGGGCTGGCCGCAATGGCCGATCCCATGATGCACCGTCCTTTCTCGATGAATTACACGTCTTGCAAGCTACGACCAGGCGCTCAACCGGGGTCGGATCCGAACTATCAAGATCACGTGGATCCAGATGGTCGATCGTTCCCACGCGAGCTGACTTCTGATCGCCACCAGCACCATTACTGAATCGGACAATGACACCGCACCAACGGCACTCGTCACCATCACGCTTGCGAACTGGACCGGAACGCTCAGGCTTGCGATTATCTGCTTCCCTGTTGGCTTTCCGTTCCTTCTCGGACTTCAGAATCATGTGGAAGAGGTCTTCCTCTTCCACGAGCTTGAGACCGGCGCGCCTAATGCCCTTGTCATCATCAAACTCTTTTTCTTCAAAAATTCCGCAGTACAGAGCTGCCTTGAGCAGATCCTTGTACCGGCTTAGCCCGGCCAGAGACTTCGCCTGGCCGACCTCAACGATGTAGTCCCGATCGAATGCGGCCGAACGAGTCGCACATTTAGTCACCCATCCGAACAGCTCGTTCCCCAGCCGTTCATCAGCCCAATCCAGCTCCAGCACTCTCGCGAATATTGGATGATCGGCTGAGACGTCCGACAGCTTCAACCACGACATTTACATTTCCTACCTCTATCGCCATCACCTGGCGGACCGAAAGACACCCTGCATGCACTGCGCTCACCCGATAAGCCTGCGCTGTGCGCGCATTTCATTGATGGCCCGGTTGGCAGCACTTTGAGGAATAGCCTGTGCCAGCGATGACAGCCCCGGTTCTATAGATCCGCCCTCAGTGATCCGCGTCCCGCGAGCGAAGTGCTTTCCCAGCTGGGCCAGCATGGCCGGCGTGATGCCGTGCTTAGCGCGTGGCGCCAGAGCCAGGATGTTGTTGTCAGTGGCCCACAACGCCGCGTCGTGCTCATCGCCCAGGTCGTCGTCTATCCAAGCGACATTGGCATTACGGCCGGGCAGGGTTTTGAGGTAGGCCTCGATGGAAACGTGCTTACCCCATTGACCCCGGGCATCCTCGGTCGACAGCCACGGCCAGTCGATCGATCCCTCCAGGCCTATCTTGTACCCGAAGACCGGCGCACGCTCCTCCCAGGAGCTCAACCAGATAACCGTCACCTTGTGTCGAACGATGTTTGCGTTCAGATGCCCGATCATCTCGGGAGAAACCGTCTCGCCCCACCGTGATCCACGAACAGCTTCAAAGTCCTGCCATGCTCTTCTGGACTCGTTGTGATCCAGGAGCGCACCCACGGCATTCAGTACGCCGTCAATGTCTAGGAAAAGGTAGTTCTTCATAGTGTTGCCTCAATTCTGATGACTTGCTCGGGGTCGCTGCGGTGCTTGATCTGAATTCCGTTCCAAGTGAGCTCCACGACGGTGGCATGCAGTTGGTGGGTTAGATAGGTGATGCGCCCGTAGAGCTGCGGCTCGTTCGGGATGTTGATGCAGGCGTGGAGTCCCAAGTGCTCTAAGTTATTGAGACGCCCGGTTTGGACCTCGTCCATGTCCCGAAGTGGGTCAAGCCGTGCTACTGGCCCATCGTTTCTGGGACGTTTCGGCTTCGCTGAATCGCTCACGCGGCCTCCTCCGGGCGGTGGATTACTTCTGTGGGGTACTTAGCCAAATAATCGCTCCCGAACCGGTCTACGCCGTACGACAGAACCCATGGGTTCGCGATGTACGAAGTCTTGTAGAACTCTCGGACACCTGCCCTGACTAGCGATCCCACTGGCAACGCGTCGAGTTCTTCCACGCTGTTCACTACCGGCTGGGCGACGGTAAGGTATGCGGACAAGCCTTTTTCGAAGCACCGAGCCAGGCTGTCGCCCGCTTTGTAGTAAGCACGCCTATAGGCTTCGTGACCGGCTTTGAGCGCGTCCGGGTTTAGCGGGGTCTGGTTAGTCATGACTACTGCTTTCCCGTCTGCAGCTCCAGCTCCGGCAAGAGCGTCTCCGGCTTGATGATGATCCGCGTGTGGTAGACGCTGACATCGATGGCGTCGAGCTGTTCGGCCACGTAGAACGTATTGTCCGAAAGCCCGATCATGTGCTTGCGGTACTCGTTCTCACCGTGCCTGCAGGTGACTTCCAACTGGTGCCCCTGGTCAGTGATCGAGCATCTGCCGACGACCTCGAAGGCGTAATCACCGGTGATGCCGTTGACACCGACGATGTGGCGTTGCACTTCGAAGTTATCGGCAGCGATCGACAAGTTCTCGTTGGCCTTGTCCGCGTTCGTTGCGCAACCGGCGAGCGCGGTGGTGGTGAGGAGTGCGGCGATGATGGTGGTGGCGGTTTTCTTGAAACTCATGATTCCTTCTTTTGGGTTTTGGCTATTTCGGCGATGGCGATTTGGGCGATGGCTCGGCCTAGCTTGCCGTGGAGCTCTGCGAGGGCGAGTGGTGAGGCGTCTTTGGTGATGTGTGCCAGGTGTCGTGCGATGGTTCGGGTTTCGCGGCGGGCTTGGGTTTCTGCTTTGGTTCTGGTTGGTTCGCTCATGGCTGTTTGGTTCCTGCGCTGATTGCTGCTGCCATCATGGTTTTGAGGATCTCCAGTGCCTCAGTGCGGGTGAACCCTGCCTGCATATAGCTCACGAGCAAAGCGTGTGCGTGGATCGCGCCCCAGAACATCTCATCGTTTATGGGTCCCGGTCCGTCTGTCATTTGTTGGTGCCTTCCCAGTCGCACGAGACGCCGCCTTTGCTACTGCTTGTGTAGACGATGCAGGTGAGTTCGCGTCCGTCACGCAGAATGACTTGACGCTCGTACAACTTAGTCGGTTCGCCGGTGGCTGGATCGGGGTTTCCGCTGGCGCATCCGGTTAGTGCGAGGGCAACCAGGGCAAGAGCAGCGAGTTTCTTCTTCACTTGACCGCCTCGAATGGCACGCGAACCCGGTAGGTTCTGGTCTTGATTGGTAGTACCCACTCGCCGTCCTGGTCTCGTCGTATGCGGCCGCTGGACCAGCGTGTGTTCTTCTGGCCGAGCCGTTCCAGGTCGAAGGTGGGGATAATCAGCCGGTTGCCGGTGAAGATGATTCGGGCGTCTTCGGGGATGTGGTGGCGCAGCCCATTAGCGGCGAACCATTTGAGTAGCCGGTCCAGCTTTGTCCGCTGATCTAGGTCGACGGCGATAATTCCGGGTTTCATTTGGTTAGCTCCTGGTCTTTCGGTGTTGGCTTGGGTATCAGCGACAGCTCGATGTTGAACCCCAAGGAATCTGCGAGGGATACCATGTCGCTCAGTGACGCCGCGGACTTGGAAATGACCCTCAGAAAGGCCTGTGCCTTCTGCTTGTCCTCATAGCTTCCTGAGCCCACGAAAGCCCCTGTGAACAAGTTATTGAAGAGTGTTTCCATGCTTTCGCTCATGCTCTGCTCCTAAATCCGATTCTTGACCGCTCTTCCCATTCGGGATCGCGGAAATACTGTTGGTTTTCCCTGGGTTCGTACTGGCCCGAGACTTCTACCTGGGACACGGCGCCTTCTTTCATCGGCTCCTGCTCGCTGCGGATTTCATCCGTGAGCGCTTCGAGAAGTTCGCAAGCCGCAAGGTATAGCCGTCTCATCGCATTCCGTCTTCTTCCACGGCAATCTGGGCCATCCGGATCATGCCCACCGCTTGGGGCCGGACCATTGGCGATACCGCCCAGACGGTGCCTTCACGCACCTGGTCACCTTGGAGGTACTGATAGTTGATGATTCCTACTGCGCCGGTTACGGTCGCGCCCACAGGGAGGGTGAATTCGAGGTCCACACCGTTCATGTCGATGCGGGTCCTTTCGACCTTGCCCATCAGAGTTCCGGCCGGTTCTCGTGGACCAGGAGGCGAACACGCTTCCCAAGACTGAGCGACATCAGGACCCAGTCGGTCTCGAAAATGGCCAGGCCGACGTTGATCTTGCCCCGTTCATCGCTGAAACCAATCTCTTTAACGCTGGCCATGATCGTCATCTCCGCCAGACTCTTGGTTTCCTCGTCGTCGGGCTCGCTCACGATTGGCAGGATCGCTTCGATCTGGTGCATTGCAAATGGGTCATCGGTGCCGTTCATCTCGCTTGGCAGTGCTACAAATCCGCATTTCACACAGCGCCAGCCGTCCTTGTAGGTGCGTGGCTGATGCTCGACCAACTCGCGATATGCCGAAACGGTGCGGCTGCTGAATTCGGTCTCTGATTCGCTGCTGTTGCTCATCGGGTACCTCCCTGCCATCCGTCGCTGGGACCTGCAAGCGCGAAATCGCTCTGGCGATACAGAAGGGCCTGCGCGTCGGGGCTAATTGCTTCAATGCCGAACACGGCCGCGAATTCTTTCAAGGTCTGCCGAATGTTGTTCAGCAGGACGTTGACCGCACCCTGGACGGTGCGAGCCAAACGCTCTGCAGCAACTTCCTTGCGTGCGTCAGCGATGGCCTTCACCATATTCATCTCGTACAGGGCCGCAAGGTTCGGCTGGCCAGTGGCTTCAGCCTTTACGATCTTGCTGGCCAACCAAATGGCTCTCTCGATGTTCCGATTGCTCATGCCTGCACCAGGAACCCGGCGAAGGTGGGAAGGTGTCCGACGCTTACCCCGTCGTGCGGGTAAACGAGCATCGCTTCATCCATAGGGTCCTCCGGGTTGTTGCCCGGCAGCCAAGCCCAGTCCTTACGGAAGTTGATGGTGAACTCCACGAGGTCGTCCGCGTCCTGGAACGCTTCGATGGTTTCGCCAGTGGTGTTCTCGAACCATTGGCGTACAGCTTCTTCCGCGCTGTGAGCATCAGAGGTTCCGCCCACAATCCACATGTCGCTGTCTTCGCCCAGTTCCTGGACTGCAATGTTCTCGATCATTTCTTTCCCTTCCAGAGTTCTTCGAAATTGGCCGTATCGACCAGGTACTGTGATGCTTTCCCGACACCCGCCAGCAGGCCCACCAGCAGGATTGCCGGCCATGCCCAAGCGAGCAGGAACATTCGCGACGCCCACTTCGAGACCTTCCGTCTCGTGCAAACTGTTGGCACAACGGTGGTGGTCGCTACGAGCAAGGCCACCAAGGCCATGCCCATCCAGACCAGCAATCCACCCACGTAGATCTGGCAGACAAGGCCCAGCTGCTCCCACGTCATCCCCTGCTCCCTTCGGCGGCGGGGATGTCCTCGGCTAGGGCTTCGATCCTGTCCGGCTGGAAACCGAACCAGCCGTGGATGTCCTCGGTGTCCCGGTCCAGCACCAAGACGTAAGGCATCGTGTCCGGCTCCCCCAACTGCTTCGCAATGCGGCTGAGCTCATCGATGGACTGCTTGTCCGATGGGTTCACGACGATCTCCTGGAACGGGATGCCTGCGACGTTCAGCGCACGCACCGTGTCTGCGCACTGCTCAGAAGCCCCGGGCTTCGTGTACAGGGTGACTAGCTTGCTCATTAGAAGTCCCAATCCGGCTGCTTGGCGGAGCGCTCCAGCTCTTCGGCTTCTTGCTTGAGCATTTGAGCCTTGGCGCGCAGCTTCTCGGCCTTCTCCAAGTCCTTCGCCTGCTGGCGGTTCCGCTTGGCGGTCTCCACCTCGACGAACTCCCCCACCTCGGCTTCCAGGACGATCGCCTGGCCGCCCCAGCGCCGGACAGCCCAGGCT